>JACCDH011450826.1_pt1 | contig 87403 bp, 71 predicted proteins | sample 7442481 | NCBI WGS metagenome assembly JACCDH01 (sample SAMN15323433, study PRJNA562643) | freshwater metagenome | isolation source: river surface water | place: USA:Blue River Watershed | collected 2017-08-15 | reverse complement strand
CTAGCCTGATTGATACGTTGCGGGCCTTCATCTTCAAACGGTAAGGTAACAATTCCTACGGTTAAGACATTTAATTCCTTGGCAATTTTAGCGATAACCGGTGCCGCACCAGTTCCAGTTCCACCGCCCATTCCAGCGGTAATAAACACCATTTTGGTATTATTTTCTAGGATTTGTCTGATGGCCATCACGCTTTCCATGGCTGCTTTTTCGCCCATGTCTGGCATGGATCCGGCGCCGAGTCCTTCGGTTAGGTTGATCCCTAATTGCAACTTGTAATCTACGGGGCTGCTATTCAATGCTTGCACGTCGGTGTTGCAGATGAAGAAATCAACACCCTCAATTCCGTGTTTAAACATATAATTTACCGCATTGCTTCCGCCACCGCCTACACCTATTACCTTAATAAGGTTATTTCTGTTTGCTTGTATTTCTGGTTGGAAATATGTCATCGTTTTTCCCTTTCCTTCCTTAATTATTGTGAAAATCTTCACCGTCTTTCAACCAATTTTTCAATTCGGCAAATAAATTACCACTCCAAGTGGAACCAGGGAATGGGGATTTATCGGGTTTTTGATTGGGTATTTCAGGCTCAATGGATACTTCGTCCGTAAAGAAAGGTTGTTGAACGGGTTCTTTTACTTCCTCCTTGTGAATCACGGTATTTCCAATACCCATGCCGTGTTTCACCGCTAGGTCAAATCCTTTCATTACCAGACCGATACCTGTTGCGAACATGGGATTTCTGACTTCGTCAATCATTCCTTTACCCAAATGTTGCCCAGGACTTCCAATATGAACTTCTAAACCAATGTGGTAATTGAACAATTGAGTAATGTCTTTCATCGCGCTTCCTCCGCCGGTTAAAACCAAACCACCGCCCAGTTTATGTCGGATACCTGAAACCGCCATTTCAAAATCAACCTTTTGAATTATATCTTCAACTCGGGCTCTAATAACTTGCGAGATTGCGTATAAAGAGATTTCTTTAGGAGCTCTACCAGGTAAACCAGGGATAACCACAACTTCGTTGCGCATTGCTTCGGTAGGATAGCAGGAGCCGTAATTTACTTTTACAAATTCAGCTTGGTCCTTAAGGATACTAAATGCTTCCTGAAGGTCTTTGGTAATACGGTCACCTCCAATTGGAATGATAGCAGTATGTCTGATTGCTCCGTCGTCGAAGATACAGATATCGGTAGTACCGCCGCCAATATCAACTAATGCCACACCGGCTTCCATTTCGGGTTCCGATAATACGGCTGCAGCGGAGGCTACAGGTTCAACTACTAAATCTGCAATTTCCAAACCGGCTTTTCTTACTGCCATGATAATGGTCTTGGCAGCGTGGGTTTCGCCCGTGATAATGTGGTAATTGCATTCAACACGTACGCCAACTCTTCCGATGGGGTCTTTAATTCCATCCTCACCATCAATTCTATATTCTTGAGGTAATACGTGTAAAATTTCAACGCCCGGCGATAGCGCTAAATTCTCCATCTCGGATTCTAATTTGTTTAATTCATCCTCCGTGATTTCGGTATCCCATTGTTTTCTGCTTAACGTTCCACGGTGTTGTAGGCTTTTGATATGATGACCCGCGATCCCCACGAACACGGTTTTAATATCTACCTGACTTTGTCTGATTGCATCTTCAACCGCTGCTTGTATTGCTACAACGGCTTTGTTGACGTTTGCCACCATGCCGCGTGCAACGCCTCCCAAACTTGGGGCTTTCCCCATGCCTAAAACGTTAATTTTTCCGTTTTCGGCCATTTGACCTACAATTGCACAAACCTTGGTTGTGCCGATGTCAAGTCCCACGATGATGTTGTTATTATTGATAGCCATATCTAATAGTTTTTGTGTTTAGTTTATTGTTCAGTGAGTTTCTATTTTTGTTCAGTATTTTGTACAGGTCCGCGTCCGATAACTTGATTCCTTATGGAAATATCCAATTGCCTGTACTTTTCCCAACCTACGGTTTTGAAGCCTTCGTCGTAGAAAAGACGCAGGTTTTCGAACTTTAAGGGCAGTTCTTCCGCGTTTCCTACAACAATGCTATGCTTACCGATGCGAGGAATCAATATCAGCTCTTGGTAATTATCTACATACAGTTGTTGAAATTGTGCATTCCACAGGCTGTCTGAGGCAATAAATGAACTAAGTCGTAATATTTCTTTACTCGTTAGTTGCGAAATTTGCTTACCGGGTTTTAGTTTTTCGGTAATTTGCCCACTAGCAATTAGTACATCTGGGAAGTTATTTTTCAAGTTGGGTATCATCACCCCTTGGGTGTCTAGGAAGTAGGATTCCCCGTAAGTGTTTTCTACCATCACCACGGGTTTGCGTTCTTCAATTTTGATTTTAAATATTCCATCCAATCCAATATAAGCTTCGGCTTTTTTGATATATGGATTTTTCATCAATAAGGCTTCGATCGATTGGGTGTTGATATCGGCAGCGGCCATGCCTGATGGATTTCCTACCGATTTACGTAGAATTTCTGCAACGGCCGAAGTATTTAAAAAGTAGGTAGATTCACTCTTATTTATGATGATTTCGGTTTCTTTGACAATTCGATTTTTGGACGCACTGGAGAATTTACCCCAAAGAATGGAAATTGCAATAATCAAGAAAAGTACAATAACAACCAGCCATTGTCTTTTATTGAGAGCTAATTTTAATGAACTCATAGCGCAGCGTAAATATTTTTTATGGGTACAATTAATTTGTCGATATCTCCAGCACCTAGAATGAGCAGTAGTTTTTTAGGGTGTTGATTTAGAGCCTGTAAAATGGATTCACCGTTCATATAAGCCGCGTTTGTGCTGATTTTTCCTAATAACCATTGACTGTTTATTCCCTCCAAGGGTTTTTCGCGAGCGGGATATATTTCCATCAACCAACACTCGTCCAATTGAGATAAACTGTTAGCAAAACCATCGGCAAAATCGCGGGTTCGTGTGAATAAATGGGGTTGGAAAATTCCAGTTAATGGGACATTAGGATATAAGGCTTTTACGGATCGAATGATGGCGTTTAACTCTTCAGGATGGTGGGCATAATCGTCAATTACGATGTGATTTTCAGTACGAACGATGTACTCAAACCTGCGTTTAGCTCCCTTGTAAGTCTTAATACCTTCTTGTAATTTGTTTATCGGAAGTTGTAAAAAATGATGGGTTATAGCGAGTGCGGCACAGGCGTTTTCGATATTGTGATATCCCGGTAAGCCACATTGAAATTCAATTAGATCTTCATTCCCCTCTTTGTATTGGAAATGGTAATTTCCATGGTGTATATGAACTTCTTTATAATGAACATCGGATTCTGGTTGTTCTCCGTAGGTGATCAATTCTATGCCGGTAGGAGTTTGAATTTGTTCAATTAGTTTTTCGTTCAATACCAGTCCTGCGCCTCTGCGACCGCCTCTTCCCCTAAGACTTTCAGTGTCTCCGAGACCTTCAGTACTCCCAGATTCTTCACTACCAAGTGGACTTTCAGTGCCAAAAAGACTCTCAGTTTCCCCCAAACTTTCAATAGCCGTTGTATTGGTCCCATCCGTGGTACCGGATTGAATCAACTTCACAAATACATTAAAGGCATTTTTAAATTCCTCTTCCGTTCCGTAGATATCCAGATGGTCTGGGTCCATCGCCGTAATCACCGCTAAGTTTGGATTCAATCGGTGGAATGATCGGTCGAATTCATCGGCTTCAAGCACGATGATTTCTTTGTTGGCACCTTCAATTAACAGCGTTTCACCATCGGATTTTTGTATATAATTCGAATTATAATTAGCCGATATTCCGCCTAAAAAAGCGGTAAAATTGATGTTGCAAGTATATAATAAATGGGCAATTAAGGTTGATGTGGTAGTTTTACCATGCGTTCCAGCAACGGCAATACAAAAGCCATTTCGGGCAATGGAACCCAACACTTCGGAACGTTTAAAAATACTAACTCCTTGAGATTTTAAATAATTCAAAGCCTGGTGTTCCGCTGGAATTGCGGGGGTTATAATCCAAAGAACCGCAGGATCTTGTACCCAACCCGCTGGTAATAAATCCTGATTGTCATCCAACACAACCGTAGCTCCCTCGTGTTTCAACTCTTCGATAAGTGGCGTTCTGGTTTTATCGTAACCAAATACCTCTAAGCCAAGATGCAACAAATACCTAGCGATAGCACTCATGCCAATACCTCCGATACCCAAGAAATAGGCTTTGGAATAATGGTTTATAGGTTTTATGGTATTATGCATGCGATGATTTATTTAGAATTTGGTCGATTTGATCTACGATTGTTACCGTAGCCTTCGGCTTGGCAAGCTTTTGTAGATTTTCTTTGAAAGTTTCGCGTTTTTGGGTGTCGTTGATGAGGTCGATAATGCTGTTGTAAAGCTTTTGGCTGCACTCCTGATCTGCGACCACCGTTGCTGCATTAACTCTACTAAAGACCTGTGCATTTTTTGTTTGATGGTCGTCTGTAACATTGGGTGAAGGCACCAAAATAGCTGGGGTACCAATAATTGCTATTTCGGACAGCGTTATGGCTCCCGCACGTGATACAACAACATCCGCCATGGCCATAGCGATTTCCATGGAATCGATGAACGGCGATATATAGATGGGGGTAGTAGTACCTTGTTGGTGTACTTGATTAATTTGGGTTGTTATTTCCGATTGGTGACTATTCCAAAAACGTTCGCCGGTTTGCCAAATTATTTGGATATTGCCCATAAGCAATTGGGGGAGATGCTTTAAAATGGTTTCGTTGATGGTTCTTGCGCCTAAACTGCCCCCTGTTATGAATAGGGTTGCAGTACTTTTGGGGTTAAGTCCCCATTTCTTAGATGCTTCTTGAACTAGTTGTTCCTTTCCTTCCGAATTTTGTACCGCTATTCCTGTTTTAATAATGGCATCTCGAACAGGGTTACCTGTAAATACCCAGTTGCCTTTGGGAAAGAACTTTTGCATATCGGGGAAACCGGTGCAAACAATGGAGGCCTTAGGACCTACTGCTTTATTGGTTAATCCCGCAAATCCGTTTTGTTCCTGCAGGATTACGGGAATTTGCATTCTGCTGGCCATAAAACAGACGGGTAAACTAACATATCCACCGGTTCCAATAACCGCATCTGGTTTAAATTCTTTAATGATATTCCTGGCTTTGAAAATACTTAAAATCGCTTTGAAGAGTACCGAAATATTTTTAGGTGACAATGATCGTTGCAGTCCTTCAACGGGCAACCCTACAATTTGAAAACCCGCATCGGGAATTTTAGTCATTTCCATTTTACCCAAAGCACCAACAAACAAAATTTCGGTATTTTCACCATATCGGAGAACGAGTTCTTTGGCAATAGCAACGGCCGGGAAAATATGTCCGCCTGTGCCACCGCCGCTGAGAATAAACCGCTTATTGTTGTTAGATTTCATGGTTGATTATGCATTGTTTGCGGCGGAAGATTGTATGGTTGAAGCTTCTGGACTTACGCTTCCGGGGCCTTGGGTAGAGGCCTTCATTTTTTCGTCTTGGATGAATTTTGTTACCCCTAAAATTACCCCGAATCCAATGGAATTCATGAACAAACTGGTACCACCCATACTTACAAGTGGTATGGTTAATCCCGTTACAGGTAATATCCCCACGGCAACACCCATGTTAACGAAGGCTTGAATCGACATACTTAAACCCAGTCCTAGGGCCATTAAAGCACCAAAGGCGCGGGAACTTTCCACTACTATTTTAATGCATCGAATAATTAGTAACACAAAACATCCCATAACTACAATGCCACCTACCATTCCATATTCTTCTACGATAATGGCAAAAATGAAGTCGGAATAGGGGTGCGGTAAAAACGCTCGTTGGGTTGAATTCCCTGGACCTTTGCCAAACAAACCGCCTTCTGCTACGGCGATCATGGATTGGGTTTGTTGGTAATTCCCGTTACCATCGTCCTTGCCGATGAAGGTTTCGATTCGCTTTTTCCATGTAGGAATTCGGGTATGTTCCAAACCATCGGTATTTACACTGAGAAGTATTGACCCTAATACAGCAATGAGCAACATGCCGGTGCCTGTTAATAGTCCGATGTATCGAATATTAACTCTACCAATAAACATCAACAATACACTGGTTAGAAAAACTACTAATGCAGTACTCAAGTTTTCTGGGAAAATGAGCCCTACAACCAGAATAATTACTAAGAGTACATGTCGAAAGACTTTGAAACTATCAATTTCTTCTTGCTTTTTGGATAAATATCGGGCTATGTACATGATAAGGAATAACTTAGCAGCATCTGAGGGCTGAAAGGTTATTCCTAGGAAGGGTATGGGGATTACTCGGGTGGCATTGTTGATTTCGCTTCCGGTAAAGAGTGTGATAAATAATGCTCCAATGGACAGCCAAAGAAATACTTGGGAAATCCGGGAGTAATATTGAAAAGGTATTAGGTGGGTGGCATACAGGAGAATAAGGCCGATTACTAAGAATCCGGCATGACGGAAGAAATAGAACTCGATGTTTCCGTCTTGTTTGTTAAAGGCTAACGTGATGGTAGCGCTGTAAACAGCCAACATCCCAATCAGAGACAGGGTGATGATGATGTACCAAATCCAGCGATCGCCTTTGAATAAATGACCGTATTTCCTAGCCATAACTGATTTATAAATTGCGAACTGCCTCTTTAAATTGTCTTCCTCGGTCTTCGTAGTTATCGAACAAATCGAAACTTGCACAGGCAGGCGATAGCAATACTACATCGTCGGTCATAGCCATTTTAGAGGCCACATGTACAGCTTCCTTGGCCGATTGGGTATTGATTATCAAATCCACATCGTTTTGGAAGGCTTGGTGAATTTTTCTATTATCCACTCCTAAGCAGATGATCATTTTTACTTTGTCTTTCACCAATGCTTTTAAAGAGTTGTAATCGTTACCTTTATCCACTCCGCCGCAAATCCAGATAACGGGTTTTTCCATGCTTTCTAAGGCGTACCACGCAGAATTTACGTTGGTTGCCTTGGAGTCGTTGATGTATTCAACACCGGTAATTCTGGCTACAAATTCCAACCGGTGTTCTACGTTTTGGAAGTTGGTGAAGCTTTCACGAATGCTGTCTTTGCGCACTTCCAAAAGGTTAGCTGCAACGGCCGCAGCCATGCTGTTGTAAGCGTTGTGTTGTCCGCGAACGGTAAATGTTTTCATATCGAGTTCTAAGGTTGTTTTTGTGTTTATGTGTATGATTTGTCCAAGTGCCCAGGCTGCCAATTGGTAGTCTGCATGGGATGGTTGTTCAGTTTGAAATAAGCTAAATCCAAGACGCTTACTTTTGGGAGGCATCATGGGAATAGCAGAGAGCGTTAATTCGTCATCCGCTGAGTGAATGAAGAAATCTTCTTCGGTTTGGTTCATGGCGATACGCATTTTACTTAGTTGGTAGTTTTCCAATTTGTAATCGTATCGGTCTAAATGATCGGGAGTAATATTGGTAAGTATGGCGATGTGGCAACGGAAATCCTTGATTCCATCCAATTGGAATGAACTGATTTCTAAAACGTAGATATCGTAATTTTTCAACGCAACGGAACGAGCAAAACTGTCGCCAATGTTTCCTCCTAATCCTACATTTAAGCCAGCCGATTTTAATAGGTGGTAGGTGAGTAGGGTTGTGGTGGTTTTCCCGTTTGTTCCAGTAATTCCTATAATGGTAGCCTTGCAGTATCGATATCCAAATTCAATTTCGGAAATGACCTCGATACCTAATTCTTTTGCTTTTTTAACAATAGGCGCTGTGTCAGGTATTCCAGGACTTTTTACAATTAAGTTGGCTGCAAAGATGCTGCTTTCGGTATGCGTTTCTTCCTCCCAGATTACGCCCCATTTGTTGAGTTCCGTTTTGTATTTCGGGGCGATAGTACCTTTATCGGAGACAAAAACCTCCCACCCTTGGGTTTTGCCCAAGACAGCAGCTCCAGCGCCGCTTTCTCCTGCTCCAAGTATTACAAGGTTTTTTGTCATCTTCGATTAACGTAATTTTAATAGGGCGATAGTTGCCAACACCAACACAATGGTTACGAGCCAGAATCGTAAGGTTATTTTACTTTCAGGGATGTTCTTTTTCTGGAAGTGGTGATGTAGGGGCGACATCAACAGCAGTCTTCTTCCTTCCCCATATTTGCGTTTGGTGTATTTGAACCATCCTACTTGGAGCATGACACTCAAGCTTTCGGCAAAGAAAACTCCGCATAAAATGGGAATCATTAATTCCATTTTGATGATGATAGCAACCGAAGCAATTGCTCCACCCAAGGCCATGGAACCGGTGTCTCCCATGAATACCTGTGCTGGATAACCGTTATACCATAGGAATCCTAGGCAAGCACCAATTACTGCGGCCAAGAAGATTACCACTTCTCCGGAATTGGGTACATAGATAATATTTAAATAATCGGCGAGTTTGATGTTTCCCGCAGCATAGGCAAGTATTACTAAACCAACACCAACAATGGCGGTTGTTCCGCTGGCAAGACCGTCAATTCCATCGGTAAGATTTACGGCATTGGTAACTGCCATGACGATAAAAATGATAAATGGAACATAGATAAACCATGCGTTGTGTGAGCCCGGGATTAGATCGGAATAGTTTAATAAATTCTTGGTAATAGGTAAGTTGGTAGTTAAATCCATTTTTGCGGCACCGTGGGTATAGTCGATCGCAATAGCGAGGATGGCACCAAGGAAAAGTTGACCAATCAATTTGGTAGTAGCTTTCATCCCTTCTTTATTCTTCTTAAACACTTTGATGTAATCGTCAATACCACCTATGATGCCCATCCAGATGGTACTGATGAGCATTAAAATCACATAGACATTGTCTAATTTGGCAAAAAGCAGGGTGGGGAGGATGATCGATAAAATGATGATGATTCCACCCATGGTTGGGGTCCCTTTTTTCTGCATTTGGCCTTCTAGACCTAAATCGCGGATGGTTTCCCCAATTTGCTTTTTTTGTAGCCAGCCTATAATGCCTTTTCCTACAATTAGTGCAATTAATAGGGCCAATATACCCGCCAAGGATGCTCGAAACGAAATGTATTTGAACACCCCCGCTCCGGTAATTTGGTGTTTGTTTAAATATTCAAACAGGTAGTATAACATAGATTTATGCGATTAAATTGAAGGATTCTTGGGTGATTTGTTTGTCGTCAAATGGATGTTTTACGCCTTGAATTTCTTGGTAGGTTTCGTGTCCTTTGCCGGCGATGAGAATTACATCTCCGGGTTGGGCGAGCATGCAAGCCGTTCTTATTGCTTCTTTTCGATCGGTTATCTTCAATGTGCGTTTGAAATGCTGAGGTTCTACACCTTCTTGCATTTGTTCTATTATGGTTTCGGGCGATTCATTTCTTGGATTGTCCGATGTGAAAATTACTTTACTACTGAGACTAGCGGCAATTTTTCCCATTTGAGGACGTTTGCCTTGATCTCTGTTTCCTCCACAACCCACCACGGTAATCAGTTGAGCACTGTTCTTACGAATTTGGTTGATGGTTCCAATTACATTTTCTAAGGCATCGGGCGTATGCGCGTAATCGATGATCGCCGTAATTCGTTTTGGCCCTGGTAAGACTTGAAATCTTCCGTTCACTGTCCCTAAAGCACTCATTTTTACTGCTGTTTCCTCATCGCCGTTGGTCAATAAGAAAACCGCTGCAAAAACAGCACACAGATTATAGGCATTGAACTCACCAATCAACGGTGTCCATAATTCTTGCTTATTTAACTGTAATTGCATGCCATTGAAGTCGTGCTCTAACACCCGAACCGTGAAGTCCGCCGACTGTTTCATCGCATACGTGTATCGGATGGCTTTGGTGTTTTGGAGCATCACCATTCCGTTTTTATCGTCTTTGTTGGTGATTGCCATAGCCGATGCTGGGAGATTATCGAAAAAGGATTTTTTTGCTTTTAAGTAGTTGTCGAAAGTGCCATGATAGTCCAGATGGTCTCGAGTGATGTTGGTGAAGATTCCTAAAGTGAATGGAATGGACGCGATACGGTTTTGGTGAGCCGCGTGCGAGCTTACTTCCATAAAACAATGCGTACAACCGGCTTTAGCCATTTCGGCCATTAATTGATGTAACCCTACGATATCGGGTGTAGTGTGCGTGCTCGGTAAAATGTTTTTTCCGATTCTATATTCAACGGTTGATACCAACCCGCAGGTGTAGCCTTGTTGGGTGAAATAATCAAATAATAAAGTAGAAACCGAAGTTTTACCGTTGGTGCCTGTTGTGCCAACGATAATTAAATCGTCAATGACATTGCCATGAAATTCTTTGCAGATTTTTCCCAGTGTTTCTCGGACATCCGTACATTGAATATAGCAACAATCAGGGTTTATTTCTGCAGGTATTTCCGAACATAGAATTGCTCTACAACCTTGTGCAATTGCCTGAGGTATAAAGTCATGCCCATCTACTTGGGTTCCTTGAATAGCCGCAAATAATATTCCTGAGGAAGCCTTTCGTGAGTCGATGGTGATGTCATGGATAGCCTGAGACTGGATGTCTGCACCCAAACATTGGATCGAAGTAAGCGGTTCTAACAGTGAAAATAATGGTCTGTTCATGGTTAGAATGGTTTAAGAATTAAGTGTACAGCGTTGCCAGAGTTTTTACGGGCCGATCCAGCAGAAGGACTTTGTTCAGTAACCCTGCCATAACCGTTAAAAGTGACTTGGTACCCCATGGATTTTAACACTTTCATCGCATCGCGAATACCCATTCCGCGTACATCGGGGACCTGAGAATTATTGTACGCAACGGGTTTTAATTTTACGGAATGCGCTTCTTTGTTGGGCTCGATGAACTTAGGTATTTCCGTTATGGAATCGGATTGTAGCAATTGTGAACTAATACCTAGTTCATTGAATAGCATACGTGTTTGGTAATAATCACCCTTGAGTACACCTGGGGCTTCGGGTACCGAATATTGAGAAATAACCGGTTGGGTTTTAATATGAGTTGCATAAATTCGGTCTGAGATTTCTTTGAAAATTGGCGCCGAAATTTGAGAACCGGAATATTTAACTCCTTTGGGCGAGTTTACAACAACAATGATGGTATATTGAGGATTATCGGCTGGGAAGAATCCAGCAAATGCTGCTTGAAATTCTTTTTTATCGCCGTAACCTTTATTTCCAGAAGACAGCCAGGCAGTGCCCGTTTTACCTGCTATTTTATAGTTTTCATTCTTAATATTTGATGCAGTACCTTTATCCACTACGTTGGTGAGCATCTGGGTAAGCACTTGGGTTGTTTGAACGGAAATAGCTTCTTTATTAATGATTTTTGGTTCGATAATTTGTGGCTTTTTACCTTGAGCTCGGATTTCAGAAACCATGTAAGGCTGCATCATCACCCCTTTATTTGCTATTGTATTGTACAGCATCAATAACTGTAATGGTGATATTCTTGCATAATACCCGATGCTCATGGAGGGTAATGAGATGGCCGACCAATCGCTGCTCTCCGGGGTTTTAATAGTTGGGAAGTTAGACGATGGAATGTCGAAATTGGGTTTCATGTGCAATCCCAGTTTTACTGCGTGATCGGTGAAGTCTTCGGGGTCTGATTTATAATGTTGTAATACAAATTTTGCGGTGCCTACATTGGAAGAATTTTGTAAACATTCGGCCAGCGTATAAAACTTCTTTTTCGGCGTAACCGCATCTACCAAATCCAAGTCGTAGTATTTCCATTTCCCCCACTCGTTATTAATGCTATCGGTTAAGGTAACTTTCTTATCTTCCAATAGAGAAATTGCGGCTAGCACTTTGAACGTGGAACCTGGCTCCGTAAATTCATCCACGGCATAATTCTGGGATTCATAATATTGTCCATCGGTTCCTCGTTTGAGATTTGCCATGGCTTTAATGGCTCCAGTTTTGGTTTCCATAACCACCGCACAGCCATGATGGGCCTCTACTTCTTGCAAGCCTTTCAATAAACTGTATTGTGTGATGTCTTGAATTCGAACGTCCAAGGTGGTAACGATATCTGCTCCATTCACTGGGGTAGATTGATTTCCCGTGGGTAGCGGTCTCCAAATACCACCTGGCATACGCTGTTGTAGTTGTTTGCCGTTTTTACCGCGCAGCAAGGTGTCAAATGCACCTTCTAATCCTACTTGTGTTCCATTTTCCGATCTTCCAATGGTTCTTTTGGCGAGGTCTCCCATGAAATACATGCGTTTGCCTTTTTCGTCAAACCATATTCCACCAACAAATTTCCCCTCTCGGGCAATGGGCCAAGTCTTTACTTTTTTTACTTGTTCAAATCCAACGTCCTTTGCGATACTGATGTATCTTGATTTTTTCTTGCGTTGCTGACTGATAAAATTGCGCCAATCGGAAGCGGTTTTGTATTTGCTATTGAAGTGTAAGGCTAATAATGCAGAGAAACTGTCGATTTTTTCATCGAAAAGTTTTTTTGTTAGACCATCCGCGTTGGGGTCCATGTTAATATCATAGCGTGGGACAGAAGTAGCCAGTAGCGACCCATCGGCGGCATAAATATTGCCACGCAAGGCTATAATTTCTTTAACTCGGGTACTTTGATTTTTTCTTGCTTGTGCAAACTCACCGGTTTTCCCAAATTGCAATTTTGCGATACCAAAGACAAGGTATAAAGCAAATACCAAGATAAGAGCCACGGCAATGTATGCGCGTACTAAAATAGATTTGCGGGTATTTACCTTTGGACTGCTCATTCGTCTTTTTTCTTTTTAACCAACTTGGTAGGTGGCGTAGTGATTTCTTTTAAACCTGTTCCCTCCAATCGTTGGGTTAATGCCGATTGCGTGGATGCATTGGTGATTTGGCTTTCCAACGAAATGCTTTCTGAGTTGAGCTCTTTCAATTCTTTGGATAATTTTTCTTTGGTGCGTAACCCTTTATTGGCGTGACCCGAGTTGTATATATATATCAACATCAACAAAAAGCAGGTAATACCAAACAGTAACCAACTTCTCCGGGAGGGGCTGTTATAGTTTTGGTTGTTGGATGATGATTTATCGGCTTCGTTGCTTCCTTGGTTCACGGAATCTTTCGAATTTTTACCTGTAACCGATGAATCTGTCCCCTTTACTGTGGTGCTAGAATTCCCATTCCCAGGGGATGCAGCATCGCTCAACCCGGCAACAACAGGGTTGGTTGTATTAGCTGTGGAATTATCCGCTAAAGGTTGATTGAATGGATTTATGGGTTGTTTGTTTTCCATGGGTTACGTACTCCAATTCTCATTTTGGCGCTTCGCGCTCGTTTATTTCTTTCTATTTCAGCTTCCGTGGGAACAATGGCCTTATTGGGCTGAGCATCAAAGGGTTTGTCAATACCTCCATACAGGTTGGTATGTCTTTTTCCTTCGGTATTTCCAGTTTGAAATAGGTGTTTTACCAATCGGTCTTCCAAGGAGTGGTAGGATATTACCACAAGTCTACCAGCTGGGGCAATGCAGTGTTCTGCATCGCGCAAAAAGGTTTCAAGCACTTCCATTTCTTTGTTTACGGCTATTCGGAGGGCTTGAAATACTTGCGACAAATACTTGGCGGGGGTTGCCTTTGGCGTGCAACTGTTAATTTGTAGCTTGAATTGTTCTATGGTGCTAAAAGATTCACCTTTTCTTGCATTAACGATGGTTTGAGCCAACTTTCCTGCATTGGGGATCTCGCCATAATTGCGGAAGATTTTGATTAATTCTTCCAATGGACTTTGATTCAGTAAGGAAGCAGCGGTAATGGTACTTTGCTGTGACATTCTCATGTCCAGTGGCCCATTAAGTCGATGAGCAAAGCCGCGATTATCTACGTCAATTTGATGCGATGAAATTCCTAAATCGGCCAATATTCCATGCACGGGAATTGCATTCAAGTATTGCAAATACGCCTGTAAGTGCGAAAAATTGTGGTTAACCAGCGTAAATCGGGGATCGTCTATGCGATTCGCTAGCGCATCTTCGTCTTGATCAAAAGCAATAAGCCTACCGTTATCGGAAAGACGAGAAAGTATCTCTCTACTGTGACCGCCACCGCCGAAGGTAACGTCTACGTAGGTGCCATCCGGGTTGGTAACCAGGGCATCAACGCTGGGTTGCAATAAAACGGGTTCGTGGTAGTGGTACATAGGCAAACAGAGGTTGCCAGCACATGCGATTCTTTACCCTTGGTTTTTCTGTTGGTGGAACAGTTTGGCTAACTCCGACAATTCGGCGGGGTCCACATTGAGTTCAGAGTTGTACAATGCTTGATCCCAGATTTCGATTTTGTTTCCGTTGGCCACGAGCACAACTTCGTCTTGCAACGAGGCATACTCCAATAACTTTTTGGGAATCAAAATCCGCTGGGCATTGTCGATCTGAACCAAATTGGCGCCATTGGTGAAAATACGTTTGAATCTCCGAATCTCGGGGCTCATAAAATCATCAACGGCTGTTAGCTTGGCAGTTTCCATCAACCAATCTTCCTTGGTGTAAAGAACCAAACATTGCTCAAATCCGCGGTTTACTACGAGCATATTTCCTGCTGCCTCAGGGAACTGTGCCCTGAGTTTAGACGGGATGGAAAGCCTTCCTTTCTCGTCCAATTTGCAGTTAAACTCACCAATAAACGCTGACATAGAGTGCTGGTTTTTTCTGTCTGCTAAATAAATTCAGAATTTCCCATAATTTCCCACATTCTTCCCTTTTTAACCACCACTTTTCCACAAAATACCACACTTGCCGTGATTTGTGGGTTTTTCATGGGGATTCTGATTTGGTTGCAGGATTCAAATATAGATAAAACTTCAATAAAATCAAGGGTTTTTAATCTTGTGGGAGAAAGTGGAGTAAAATATTTGGTTATCCACAATAAAAAATCAAGATGTGGGAGAAACGGAACATTCATATTATTGTTACTTTCGTGCAACGAGGTAACACATACATTAAGAGTAATTTTATTTTACCCGCATGGATTTGAAGTTGTTATTTAACCAACAAGTACCAACCGGTAAGCGGAGGCGATGGAATGCGTCTTTAACTTACTGCATGGTAGATTCCATAGGGGCAATGGTGGAGTACATCACCAATAAAATGCGGGGTTTGCTTGTGCTGACGATGTTAATAGCCCAGGGAATTATTCCTAATATGGGTGTTCAAGCTCAGGGAATGCATAGTCTTGGATTGAATGTTCAGGCAAGACAATTTGGATTCGACATGGGTGTCTGGGCTCATGGCAATTGTAAAAATTCCGAGTTACAGCCCCGATTTTTCAATAATAAAGCACGATGGGGTGGGATTTCCTTGGGAGTTTTGCGTGATCCCGGTGAAATTTTAGTAATTAATGATCGATTGCCCGGCAGCAAACCGTTTAAATTGAATAAGGTATCCCATACGTGGATGGTGCAGCCTCAATTTGGATTATTGATGGTGGTAAGCGAACGTAAATCGAGGTCGGAATTAGGGTTTCGATTAAAAGGCGGAATGTCGTTACCGATGGCATACTCTTGGCCGGTGCATATTCTGTATTACCAGCCAAATTTTTTATCGGATGGCTTCATCGATGTTGAATATAATCCCCAAAAACACTTACCCAACCAAATTGGCGGAACATCTTCTTGGTCTAATGGTTTTCGGGACGGCAAATGGATTCCGGGTGTTGGTGGACAAATTGCCATGGAATTTGAATGGGGTAATTATCGATTTTTAACAAATTCCTTATCCATAGGATTCAGTACATCTACTTTTATAAAAAAAATCCCTAACTGGCACGATGTTTCGATGAATAGGCAGGTCTTCCCATCTGTATTTGCTACTTTTGCATTAGGATTTGTGAGCGAAAGCAATCGAAAGCCATAAATTAAAAAACACCGTGATTGATTTACCAATAGTTTCCAAAGAAAAAAGAGGCATTTCAAAGCCGTCTTGGTTAAAAATTGAACTGCCAACAGGGGAGAATTACACCCAAGTTAAACGCATTGTAAAAGAACATAAATTACATACCATTTGCGAAGATGGGAGATGCCCAAACATGGGTGAATGCTGGGGAGCAGGTACCGCTACCTTCATGATTTTGGGTAATATTTGTACGCGCAGTTGTTCTTTTTGTGCGGTGGCCACGGGTAGGCCTACCGAGTACGACAGGGATGAGCCTTTTCGAGTGGCAGAAGCGGTTCGATTGATGGGCGTAAAGCACTGTGTTATAACTTCGGTAAATCGGGACGAGTTAAAAGACAAAGGCGCCGGAGTATGGGCCGATACCATTCGGGAAGTAAAAAAACAAAATCCCGAAACAACCATAGAGACCTTAATTCCCGATTTTAAAGCGCAATGGGATTTATTATATATGGTATTAGATGCTGGACCCGATGTTGTGAGTCACAATATGGAAACGGTAGAGCGATTGTATCGATTGGTTAGACCACAAGCTAAATATCACCGAAGTTTGGAGCAAATTCAACGTACCAAAGAATACGGCAGACGCACTAAGTCAGGAGCAATGCTTGGATTAGGAGAATCACCGCAGGAAGTGGAACAATTAATGACCGATTTGCATAATCATGGCTGTGATGTTTTGACCTTAGGACAATATTTACAACCTACCAAATTGCATTTGGATGTAAAAGAGTTTGTGCACCCGGACCAATTCAAGTACTACGAGCAAAAGGGTCTGGAAATGGGTTTTCGATTCGTAGAAAGCGGACCCATGGTGCGAAGCTCTTACCATGCCGAAAAGCACGTGCTTTAATGGTTGATTTTCTGTCATATTATTGTCATCGGTTTGATTTTCTCTTGTAAAAAATCCAACACAATTGGATAAACAATAAAATATCTATTAATTTGTAGTTACCCGTATATAAGGAAATTTATGAAGTTAAAAAATACTATTCCAGTAACATTATCGGTGGTCTTAGCGGCCAGTTTAGGTTACCTGGTAAATCAGGAGCCTGTGCTTTCGGTTAAATCTTCAACCGAGCAGTCTAAAGACAAGGAGTCTGAGTCTATAGAAGGCGCGCTTCGTTCCGTATACAGTATGCGTTTGAACGAAGTTACAGGTACCATTGAGCCGGAGTGGGTTCAATTGGCTACCAGTCAGGCTGATGCATTGCGTTTGCAGCGTCGATTGAATAAAGCCATCGTATGGGAAGGGATGGGGCCTGATAACGTTGGTGGAAGAATTCGTGCATTTATGATACACCGCGATTCTGGCAATCTTTGGTTTGCTGGTGGAGTTAGTGGTGGATTGTTTCGCTCAACAACCGGTGGTCAGAGTTGGAGACCGGTGAACGATAATCAAGAAAATTTAAATGTAAACTGTATCGCACAGTCTGTAGAAGGAACAATTTATTACGGTACCGGAGAGGGTGGATTTACAAACTTATCCGGAACTAGAAATGGTTCTCCTGCATTCATGGGAAATGGAGTTTACAAGAGTTCTGATAATAGAGGTACAAGCTTCTCATTGGTGAGTGTAGCAAAAGACAGTCGTTTCTTTGAATGTAACGGTATGGTGGCACATCCAACGGAAGATAAAATTTTGATCGCAACCAGCACGGGTTTGTTTGCCCTTACTGATAAAGGAACAAAAATCGCATCGTTGAGAAATGGAAACTGGAAAGAAGTAAAGATGGATAAAAACGGTGTAGCGTGGGCTACCATCGGCTCCGGTGCCATGTTTAAAATTGATGGCTCTACGGTAACTGCGGTTTCTGGATTTACCAGTCCTGGTGGCCGTGTTGCTATTGGCATATCGCCCCAAGATCCTAATTATATATATGCTTGTGGTGCTGCTGGAAATGGTTCTTTCGCAGGTCTTTGGAGAACTACCGATGGCGGTGCTACTTGGACTAAATTAGTGAATCAGAATAGTCAAACAGATTTATTTGGCTCTAATAACCAAGGTTGGTACGATAATGTAGTAGGAGTAGATCCAAATAATAAAAATCGTGTAATCATGGGTGGAGTTCAATTGGCTAGCTGGGATGAAGTAAACGGTTATCGTGAAGTTGCCTCTACCTTTGGTGCTCCATGGAACGTGAGTTACGTGCATGCCGATAAGCACATCGTAGAATGGAATACCCGCACCAATCCTCCAACACTAATTGTAGGTTGCGACGGAGGTTTGTTTTCAACACAAAATGAATCCGTTTGGACAAGTATTAACCGCGGGTTTACTACCTTACAGTTATACAATGTTGCTGCCAATGAGAAAGGACATGTGGTTGGTGGTGCACAGGATAACGGGACTCAATTAATTAATTTTTCTGGAAATTCATTCAATGGTAAACCTTCTCAAACTGCAATTTCTATATACGGTGGGGACGGTTTCGATGTGGAATTTTCAAGATTCGATCCCAATACCGTTTTCATGAGTACCTATTATGGTAATGTGGTACGCAGTGGTAACTCAGGTCAGGCATCGTCTTCTTTCTGGGACGCTCGTCAAGATGGTAAAGTACAGTCTGATTTTAATACAACCTACTGCTTGTGGGAATCAGCTCCGAAGGTTTCACGTTTATTCTTAGCAAAGAATAGTGAAGTTTGGATGGCTAAAAACCCCACCAACTTTACCGAGGATGTAGAATGGTACATTGTTGCAAAAAATTTGGGTAATGACAGAATTGTTGAAATGGATTACACAGCAGATGGTGATCATTTGTTTATCTGTAAGTTTGGTAAATTATTACGTTTGGATAGTATCAATTCTGCTACTTTCACCTTAGATGCCAATCCTAGTGTAACTACCGTTCCTACACCCATTACTTTAAATAATATTACGCCTTCAGGAATGAGCGGAAGAACTATTACTTCCGTGAATGTAAATCAAACCAATCCTGAGCATGTAGTGATTACTTTGGGTGGTTATGGCAATAACGTATTTGTTTATGAAACGAAGAATGCATTAGATGCTACTCCAACCTGGAAGAATATTACAGGAAATTTACCGTCCATGCCAGTGTACGATGCTGTGATTGACGTAGATGATGAAAAGAGAATCATCCTAGGAACAGATTTCGGTATTTGGGCTAGTGAAGATGGTGGAACTACTTGGGTAGAAGCTAACAATGGAATGGCTCGTGTTCCAGTGTTTGAAATTCGCGCTTATGAGTGGAGACCTTGGGAAGGTATGGTAATGTACGTTGGTACTCACGGACGTGGGTATTTCAAATCCAATTCGTTGATGACCAATACCAAAAAAGTAACAAAATCAGAAGTTACAGCATTGCGTGCTTATCCTAATCCAACGGTAAATCAGGTAAATTTAGAATATAACAATACTGGCAGAGCTGGGGTAGCAAGTGTTATCGTTCGCGATATTCAGGGTAGAATAGTGGAACAACGCAGTGTAAATGTAGCCGTAGGTGCAAACACCATTGAAGTGTCTTTACAAGGAAAAACTGCTGGTTATTATTTTGCAGAGGTTAATGTTGGCGGTAAGAAATCTGTTGCAAAAATTATTAAAAACTAAAGATTGAATGAAATAGATGGTGTCGTCTTAATTTACGATTGATGCATCCAATAACAAAAGGCTATCCAAACGGGTAGCCTTTTGTTTTAAGGTATTTTCTCAATTCGGTTACAGTAACTTCATTAATTAAAAATGCAGTGTTTCCGAAAATAGGTACTGCAATTTTAAAACTTATAGCTCCGCATTAAAAACGGATACAGCAGGACCTGCCAAAATAATGTTATGGTATTTACGATTTGAAGTTTCGAAATGTACGGTTAAATCTCCGCCTCTGCTTTTTACCTCTATTACTACAGGTGGAGTTTGTTCTGTTTTAATTTCGGATTGAATAGAAGATTGTAGATGATAGGCAATCGCCGCTGCCGTTATTCCAGTTCCACAACTTAATGTTTCGTTTTCTACACCCCGTTCGTACGTCCTAATGGAAATTTGATTCTGACTTAACTCGTTTACTAGATTAACGTTAATCCCTGTTTCGGCAAATTCCTCATTAAATCTAATACTCTTACCCCATCGAACAAAAGCTTCCGTTTCACGAAAAGCTTGAATTAAATCCATAGGTTTTTCCCTCAGGAATTCAACAAAATGTGGCGAGCCTGTATTTAAAACCCATGCCTGGGGGAAATTTACACTGTGCTGTATTTCTGATACCGGATTCATGGAAAGTTCAACCCAATTCGTAGATAGATCAATCACTGCGTGGTGAATACCATCTGGAGCAGTAAAAGTAAGTTCTGTTTTCCCGTTATTTCTCTTTCCTAATCCATGTATTGCGGCAAAATGGGCTATACATCGTCCTCCATTGCCGCACATACTACTTAAATGCCCATCGGAATTAAAATACACCATCTCAAAATCGGCAAGTTCACTGAGTTGGAGTAACATGAGTCCGTCTGCTCCAATTCCAAAATTGCGGTGACATAATTCGTAAACCGTAATATTTTCTTTGGAATATGTTTTATTGTTTGTAGGGATGTGTTCGGTGATTATTGACTGGTTTTGGTGTTGAGTTAAAAAATCAGACCAATGATTTTGACGGTTATCGATCAGTATGAAATCGTTACCACTGCCGTGATATTTAGTAAAATGCATGTTAAGGGTTTAATTGTTCCAAAATTGCCTTACTGGTTACTTTTTGTGGCGTCCAAACTTTCCCTGGGGTAAAATCTATTGGGTAATAATAGGTGTCTATTCCCAAATAATAGGTGTTGCCCAATCGATAGAGTAGGGCATTGGCATCGCCGAAATTATTTAAAATAATTGTGTAATGAATTCCTTGAGCGGAGGTATTTTTTTGAGTAGTTCCTGAAGGTTTCCCGTTATCGGAACGTGTTAAAACAACAGTGAAATTTTCTTTTACAACGGCTGAGTTTTTTGATCGATTAACGTTGTTGTTTTCGCGTGCAATTTTATAGTTAACTGTATCCGCTACCGTATTCGAGGCTGGGATATTTGAATTGCTCGCTTGCTGATTGGATAAGGCCGCTGGTAATCTTGATTTTGACTTTGCAACAGACACGGCAGCAATGGCATCGGGTCTTTTGTTGTCTTCCGTTTTGGTTTTTAAACGGAGAGGATCGATAGGTACGACCTGAAAACTAGCAATTTGTACTATTTCTTTATCTAAAATGGCGGCAGCCGCAGGTACATCCGTACCAGTATATCCCATTCTGTCGCGGTACGTGGCGATTTCTTCATTTTTTGCAGGTGCACTGCGTTTATTTTCTATTTGATTATCGCCATGGTTCCACTGATAAGTATTGTTTTCAATATCTGTAGCAGCTGCCGCCTCTCCTGGGACTTCTTGTGTTGAATAACCTCTGTCATCTGTTTCTGCTGAATTTCCATCCATAGGAATCAGCATATCATCGGAGTTCATGGCGATGGTAGTTTGGGTGGTATCTTCATTTACTAAAGACCCATTTTTACTGGATCGTGATGATGCCATGGATTCTTGTGTTTTTTCAGCATCAATGCGAGAGGATGAATCCGCTGCGTATTCGCTTAGCGAATTCTCGTTGGTTTTATTTAAATAAGGCCAAGCAATTCCAAATCCAACCACCAATGTGATGGCGATAGCGGCTGCTGCATACCAAAATTTACCGGTGGATTCTTCTCTTTCTTCGGCCAATCGATTGCTGATAAATTCCTTTAATTCGATTTTCCCTTCGTCTTGGATTCCATCAATCATCCATTGCCTAAACTGAATTTCACGCCACAAAGCAGGAGATTTTTTCGCTTCTTCTAAAAAAGCAGACGCTTCCTCGGCGGAAAGTTCAAAATTGAAATAGGCTTCTATGCGAGGATCATTAATTTCCATCTCGGTAAAAGTCTAAAGGGTTGTAGGATTTTTTGATAATCACTTCTAATTGCTTCATGCATTGATGCTTTTTCGATTTCGCCACATCGGTATTTGCAAATCCATTAGCTTCGGCGATGGTTTTCATATCAAATCCATCGAAGTAAAACATCATTAGAATATTTCTACAAGTATCGCCCAAGGCATCCAATGCCTTGTGTACCAAGCTATAGTCCATGGTAGTTATTGGGTCTTGGTTCATGGCAACCTCTCGGCCCGAAATGTACGATTCGTCTTTAAGGTATTTGCGTTTTGATAATTGCTTCAGCCATAAATTCTTAATTACAGCATTTAAATAGGTGGCTGGCTTTACTGTTAGGTCAAAATCAGGTTTTCGGGCATTTTGCCACAACACAACCAAGGCTTCCTGCAATAAATCTTGCGCATCCTCAATTTTGCCGCTGTTATTGATTACATGTCGAATTGTCATTTTCTCGTGTGCCTTATAAAGTTCAATCAAAACCTCACGGTCACCAGACTGGATTCTTCCTAAAATGCTGGTTTCTTTTGGGTTTGATTGCTTCATTGAGCGCGACTTAATACAAGTTAATCGAAAAAAGTAAACGATTCGTAATACAAATTAAATGAAACTATGAGTTTTTGCGTTAAAATCGGAACAATTTTTGAAAATTTGCACGTATGAAACAGTTTTTAGAGAAACACAAAACTTTTGCCTTTTTTGCAGCGGGCATCCTGGGCGGTGTTGTGAGTCTTACCGCTTACAGTTTTATTTTTCCTTCACAATCATTGGGGATTGAACAAAAACAAAATGCATCGGCTCAGTTGGCTAGGTATGCGAGTTTGAATTCGGTACCGGCATTTGACTTTACCGGAGTATCAGAAATTGCCAATCCGGCGGTAGTTCACATTAAAACTACGATTGGAGCTTCGTCGCAAGGTTCTTCAGAATCGCCACAACGAGGAATGCCAATGGATCCCTTTGAATTTTTCCAAGGTCCAGGTTTTCGATTTGATAATCCGGGTCCAAGACAAGCCAGTGGATCGGGTGTGATTTTAAGTGAAGATGGATATGTGGTTACCAACAATCACGTAATTGAAGGTGCAACTAAAATTGAAGTTGTCTTAAACGATAAGCGCACGTATATGGCGGAATTGTTGGGGGCCGATAAAAACACAGATTTAGCCTTATTACGAATTCCAGAGAAAGATTTACCATTCTTGAAATTGGGAAATTCAGACGATGTGAAAGTGGGTCATTGGGTAGTTGCCGTAGGGAATCCATTTAACCTCAACAGTACGGTAACCTTAGGAATAGTAAGTGCTATGGGTAGAAATATTGATATTATTCGATCCAAAGGAAATAAGTATGCGATTGAGAATTTTATTCAAACCGATGCCGCAATCAATCCAGGTAATTCAGGCGGTGCTTTGGTAAATGTAGCCGGAGAGTTGATTGGAATTAACACTGCGATTGCTTCCGAAACGGGCTCTTATGCGGGTTATGGATTTGCAATTCCTGTGAATTTGATGAAAAAAGTGGTGAATGATATCATGAAATACGGTAAAGTTCAACGGGCACTGTTGGGTGTTAGTATTCAGGAAATTACTCAAAATTTAGCAGATGAGCAAGGGTTGGCGGATTTGAAAGGCGTGTATGTTGCCGATATCACAGACGGAGGAGCAGCCGCTAAAGCTGGAATTAAAAAAGGGGATGTAATATTAAAAGTTGCAGGAGTGGAAGTAAACACCTCCAGCCGATTGCAGGAAGAAGTGGGCAAGTATCGACCTGGGGATAAAGTGGTGTTTACCGTTCGCAGAAAATCAACCACTTTAGATATAACGGCTACTTTGTTAAATGCCGAAGGCGAGGCGAAGTTAGAGACTGCCGCCGTGAATGAATCGGATGCATACGAGGGATTGAAACTTTCTACCATTACCCGGGAAGAGAAATTAGCGCTGGGAGTTAAATCGGGGGTTAAGGTGAGCAGTGTAGATAAAGGCGTATTCAAATCGGCAGGAATTCCTGAGTCTTTTGTGATTACCCATGTAAATAACGAACCGGTATATTCACCCAAAGGATTGGTAACCTTGTTGAAATCACTTTCAGGAGCGATTACAATAGAAGGATTTACAAAGGAAAAAATGGAACGTGTTTTTGCGGTTAAGCTGCCGAAGAAAACAGAAGAAAAGAAATAAGAATCAAAGACGTGAGATGTTCAAGTTTTCATTTATTGGGCTTTTGAAAAGTGCCAATATAAAACTTGAGTTGAGAAATAGTATTGTAAAAAAAGAAAACCCCGATGGAAATAATCATCGGGGTTTTTACCTTTTAATTACGAATACAATCCCATGAAAAACCTGCTGAACAATGGGAGTAGACTAGATTTTAAAAGTCATTCTTTAGAAGCTGAGAAGAAAATCTAAAACTAAAAGTCTTCGTCAATATTGGGGGTAATTCCGCCACCCATTCCCCAACCAATATCGGGGGAATTGTTTTCAAACGGATTAATTTCGTTGTTCATTCTGCTGGGTAACGTTTGAATCGTGGTTTTGTTGGGATTATAACCACCTTGATACCCCCCATCATAGCCTCCGCCACCTTCTCTACCCATTAACATTCTGTCTTCGGGTTCTAAATCCACGAATTTCGAAAACTGACCTACAAATTTGGCAAAGGCTGAACCCGTCTCACCGTGTCTGTTTTTACCTATGATGACTTCTGTTAATCCTTTTACGGTATTATGCATTCCATCTGCACCCGCCTCTGCAGCCCCTTCGGTACTCATACCCATATTGGTGTAGTATTCATCTCTGTATAGGAACATTACCATATCGGCATCTTGTTCTATCGAACCCGATTCCCTCAAATCCGAAAGTTGGGGGCGCTTATTACCTCGTTTTTCAACTTCCCTGGATAACTGCGCTAGGGCAATTACGGGTATTTTTAACTCTTTGGCTAACCCTTTCAAGGAACGTGAGATTAAGGCAATTTCTTGTTCGCGATTGGACTGTCCTTTGCTTTCGGCGCGCAATAACTGCAAATAATCCACAATTACCATATCCAATCCACTTTGTGAATGTACTCTTCTGCATTTTGCATTTAGATCGTAAATGGAAAGTTGAGGGGTGTCGTCTATGAAAATACCTGCACTACTTAAACTGGCAGTTTTATCGTGCAGTCGTTGCCATTCTTGATCGGTTAAGGAGCCTTTTTTGATGGAGTCTGCTGGAATTTCTGCTTCGCCTGAAATTAAACGATTTACCAGCTGAACATCGGCCATCTCCAAAGAAAATATCATCACTTTCTTGCCGAAATCTACCGCGGCATTTCTTACCAAACTTAATGCGAAAGCCGTTTTACCCATTGCGGGACGAGCAGCTAAAATTACTAAATCCGAAGGTTGCCAACCGGAAGTGACCCTATCTAAATCACTAAATCCTGAGGCTACCCCAGTAATGCCATTATTCTCGGTGTTTTGTCGGGTTTCCAAATCCTTGGTGGCCTGATTTATCAATACGTCGATGGATCTAAAATTCCGCTTTAATCCTGAATTTTTAATCTCAAACAATTTGCGCTCAGAATCATCCAATAATAGAAATGAATCTTGGGTATCGTCATAAGCGTCTTTTGCAATTTCACCGGAAACGCGGATTAACTCTCTTTGTACAAATTTTTGCGTAAGAATTCGGGCGTGATATTCTAAGTTGGCACCACTACTTACCCGGTTCGTTAGGTGCGCCAAGTAATAAGCTCCACCTACTAAATCTAATTTTTGCTGGTTTCGCAACTCATTGGCAACGGTAAGCAAATCGATGGCCGTTCCATTGATGTATAAGCTGTGGATGGCTCTAAATATCTCTTGGTTCTCAATTTGATAGAAGTGTTTGGGCGTTAAAATCTCGATTACTTCGTGTACTCGATCACGTTCAAGCATCATCGCACCCAGAACTGCTTCTTCTAAATCCTTGGCTTGCGGCGGCATTCTTCCCAGGCTGTCTGGTCCGATTTGCTGTTCTATAATTTTGTTTATTTTAGAATATTGATTGCCTGTCTTGGTAGCCATAGAACTATCAAAATAAATTTAGCGGAAGCAATTATTTTCGACTTTCCATGATTTAATTTGTTAACATAGCAAAGTGCGAAAAAGGTGGATAAATGGTTTGATTAAGTCAAATTGTCATTTCTACGTTGAAATTCTTGGATTGGCACAATTTGCGAAGTATCCACGAAAACATACAGGCATAAATTTGTGTTTAATTTACATAAACAAGCAAGTGCTTAAAAGTTAAATTTGTATAAACGGTAATAGCCATGGAAGCGAAATTTTCTCAACGAGTTAAAGAAGTGATTCAATACAGCCGCGAAGAGGCTATTCGATTGGGTCATGATTATATAGGATGCGAGCATCTTTTACTAGGGATCATCCGGGAAGGAGAAGGCAAGGCAATTCAAACCTTGAAAGTACTGGATATCGATCCACTCCGCTTAAAAAAGAGCATCGAAGACGTGATCAAAAGCACAGCGGTAAAAACGGCAAATCTGGGTAATATTCCATTAACAAAACAAGCGGAGAAAGCACTAAAAATCACCTACTTAGAAGCGAAAATTTTCAAGACAGAATTGATAGGAACAGAACACCTGCTGCTGTCAATTTTGCGCGATGAAGATAATATTGCTTCGCGAGTATTGAATCAATATGGTGTGAATTACGATGTGTTAAAAGGTGCATTGGAAGATGGAATTGAGCCAATTCGAGACGAAGCATCAAGCGATGATGGCGACACACCCGAAGAATTTTACAAGGAAGAACTGAAAACAGGAGATGCTAAGAAAAAAGGAAAAAGTAAAACTCCGGTTTTAGATAATTTCGGTAGAGACTTAACCAAAGCAGCGGAAGAAGGCAAATTGGACCCTATTGTAGGTCGTGAAAAAGAAATAGAACGCGTTAGCCAAATTCTTAGCAGACGTAAAAAGAATAACCCTGTTCTAATCGGCGAACCTGGAGTTGGTAAAACAGCCATCGCAGAAGGTTTGGCGTTGAGAATCGTTCAACGAAAAGTGAGTCGTGTTTTATTTAACAAACGAGTAGTGAGTTTGGATATCGCCTCCATGGTTGCAGGTACCAAATACCGGGGACAGTTTGAGGAACGTATGAAAGCGCTAATGATGGAATTGGAAAAGGCCGATGACGTCATTTTGTTTATCGATGAGATTCACACCATCGTAGGTGCAGGAGGAGCATCGGGTTCTTTGGACGCTTCCAACATGTTTAAGCCTGCTTTAGCCAGAGGTGAAATTCAATGCATTGGTGCAACTACCTTGGATGAGTATAGGCAGTATATTGAAAAGGATGGTGCCTTGGAACGAAGATTTCAAATGGTTTTAATTGAGCCCGCTTCCCCCGAAGAAACCGTTGAGATTTTACACAATATCAAAGACAGATACGAAGATCACCACGGTGTTCAGTATACAGATGACGCCATTAAATCGTGTGTTGATCTCAGTGTTCGATACATGAGCGATAGACATTTGCCCGATAAAGCCATTGATATCCTAGACGAAGCGGGTGCACGCGTACATATTTCGAATATCCATGTTCCTTCCGATATCGTTCAACTGGAAAATGAATTGGAAGTGTTGAAGCAAGAAAAATACAGAGTTGTTAAAAGTCAGAATTTTGAAGAAGCAGCGAAGCTAAGAGATAAGGAAAAACGGGTTTCTGAGGATTTAGAAACGGCAAAAGCACGCTGGGAATCCCAATCGGCAAACGAGAGATTTTTAGTAACCGATGAGGATATTGCCGCGGTAATTTCAATGATTACTGGTATTCCATTAAAACGAATGGGAGAGGATGAGTCCAAACGACTGCTGAAAATGTCCGAAATCTTGAGAAATAGAGTTATTGGACAAGATAAAGCCATCGAAAAACTAACTAAGACCATTCAACGAACCCGTGCTGGATTTAAAGATCCAAATCGACCCATTGGCTCCTTTATTTTCTTAGGACCTACCGGTGTTGGTAAAACAGAATTAGCCAAATCCCTCAGTGAATTTTTGTTTGATGCAGACGATGCCATGATTCGCATCGATATGAGTGAATTTATGGAAAAATTTGCCGTGAGTAGATTGGTTGGGGCGCCTCCAGGATATGTGGGTTATGAAGAAGGCGGAATGCTAACGGAAAAAGTTCGCAGAAAACCATACAGTGTGATTTTGTTTGATGAGGTAGAGAAAGCTCACCCGGATGTTTTTAACTTGTTGTTACAGGTTTTGGATGAAGGTCAAATGACCGATTCTTTGGGTCGAAAAATTGATTTCCGTAATACGGTAATTATCATGACATCCAATATAGGTTCAAGACAATTAAAAGATTTTGGAACCGGGGTTGGTTTTGGAACGTTGAATAAAGAAGCGAGCCGGGAGAAAGATGCAAAACAGGTAATTGAAACCCAGCTGCGTAAATTTTTCTCGCCAGAATTCTTAAACCGAATTGATGATGTAATCGTGTTTAATTCTTTGGCCAAGGAAGAAATTATTCAGATTTTGGATATCCGAATGAAGAAAGTTTTGAAGCGTATTGCTGAAATTGGTTACCATGTAGAGTTAACAGATACAGCGAAATCGTTTTTGGCAGAAAAAGGATTCGATCCTGATTTCGGAGCCAGGCCGTTGCAGCGTGCTTTACAGAAATACATGGAAGAGCCATTGGCAGAACAAGTGTTGCAAGGTAATTTGAAGGAAGGCTCGTATTTAAAGGTGGATCACGCTGAAGGGGCCGATGAATTGTTAATTACCGTTGCCTCTAAACAACTGGATGCACCGGAAACAGAAGTTTTAGCAATTGGAGAGTCTGGTGAAATGAAATCCTTGGGTTCGGGCGAATCAGAACCTGCTAAACCGAAGCGAGGTAGAGGTTCAAAAAAGGACAGCGAAGAAAAGTAATAGTAAAAAGAGTTGAGGGGATAGTAGGGCATCTCTAATTAGAAGAACGCTATCCCAGCGAAAACCGAAAAATAATATATAGGTTCTTAGAAAAATCTACGGATTTCTAGGAACCTATTTTTGTAATAGGGTTGATTAACAGAGTCTATCCGAATTCCGCTGCTGGTGGCCGAATGGATGAAATAGATATTTGAATCAGTAACTTCTGTGATGATACCAACGTGTCCGCTGATTCTACGCGAGGCATTACTTCCAGTAAAACATATAACATCACCGGGTTTTGCGTCTAATTTAGAAACTTGTAAACCGGCTCCGTGGAACCCACTTGAACTTGCAGGTGTTTTTATTCCTAATACATTGGAATAGCAATAGCCTACAAATCCACTACAATCAAACCCTTGAGGCGTTTTCCCTCCCCCACGATATCGAGTACCCATGTGGGTGTAGGCTTCTTGTAGTAATGCGTTTATTTCAGGCAATCCGATGGATTCGGATACGATAACATCGGCTTCAACCGATTTGCTGGAAATCTGCGCATGTAAGGCAGAATTCGCGCCTCCAAGAATCAAAGAAGCTACAATAATCAACTTTCTCATGCTCATTTAATTAAGTAGTTTAATCATTGTTTTATATCGTTCGGCGTAGGTGTTACCGGATTTCTTACCCTTGGATTCCCATCGTTGTTTCATGTTTTGAATACGATTTCCGGGGTTGGGGTGGGTACTTAAGAATTCGGGAATGTTGCCTTTCTGTTCTTTTTCCATTTTTTCGAAAAATCCGGCAGCACCCGTTGGGTTATAACTCGTAGCATACAACCAGTCTACCGAACAATTGTCGGCTTCAGTTTCTGCATCCCGCCCATAGCTTAATTGTGCTAAATTGGTAGCTATTCGCAATAATTGGGCTTTGTCTGTCCCAAAAATTAATTCCAGCAATAAATTCACTCCAAATTCTCGGGTTAAAGCATCGGTGGAATGTCTTTTTTCAGCATGCGCCATTTCATGTCCCATTACTCCCGCCAATTGATCTTCGCTTTCTAAATATTTCATTAGACCGGTGTAGACATAAATAAATCCCCCGGGTGTACAGAATGCGTTTTGGATGGTATCGTTCTTTATTAATCGAACTCTCCAAACAAAATCTTTCTTATGCTCTAACAGGTTGGTGGCTAAAATGCTGTCGCGTATTCCGTAAACGTATTGATAAATTTTAGTATTCTGAGCGGAATCAATGATTACCATGGCGGGGTCGTTTTCAATACTACCCGCAACCTGTTGGCCCAGTGCAACGTCATTCTCAACGGGGAAGATATTTACTTTCCCAATCCAAGAAGAACAAGCGGAAATCCACAAGGTGGCAGAACCGATAAAAATCCAAATAAATACGTTGCGTTTTGCGGCTTTCGACATCATAACTCGCACGCATTTAAGCAAGAAATGTGCCAAACCCAGTAAAATTGATGGATATTAGAATGGATAATCTAGGCCAATAACAATATTGGTTTCATCGATTAGGTATTTCCCAAATCCGGTTTCCAATCCTTTGGCCAATACCCATCGATTTTCGATGGCTTTTGAAGGGTCACGCAGGGGCCAACCCCAATCCAATCGGAACATAAAAAATTCCAAATCAAATCGCATCCCAATGCCTGTATTTACCGCTACTTCGCCTAGAAATTTCTTTCGATTAATCACCCCATAACCGGCGGTAGATCCCCCAGCATCGGAAAAATTCCAGATATTTCCGGCATCCAGAAACAGTGCACTTTCGATGAAATTTTTAATTAATGTAAATCGATATTCCACATTCGCCTCATAAATTATTTCTCCACTTCGGTCAATAATAGTACCCACAGAACTAGGGGTATTCCCGGGCCCTAAACCTCTAGGTCTCCACCCCCTTAAGGAGTTGGACCCACCAATAAAATACCGTTTATCATAAGGAATAACTTGGCTGTTGCCGTAGGGAATCGCTAAGCCCATTTTTGCGCGAACAGCAATACTATTTAACTCATCCAAGGTAATTCTATACCGAAATTCAGTTTCAACCTTTGAGTATTGGAAATAGTTAACACCAAGGAATTGGTAATTAGAATCGGGATTGTAATTGGGTTCAAATAGATAGCGGTACAGCCGATGTAAGTTACCGGATGCTTCAAAACCCATTCGAATGAAATAGTAATTGGCGCCCGGTTTGTTACGATCGTTTGCTAGAATAATACCTACTTTGGAAGCGGAAATCAATTGATTTGTAAATACACGTTTTACAAAGTCCTGGTCTAACTGCGGCAGTTTTGGTAAGAAATCACTGCTTAAAACATTTCGGTTATAACTGACCTCCAATGGCGTGTAGTACCAGCTTAATTTGGGTCGGATGAATTGAAACGATATACTGGCAGGAAGGCTACTTCTCAGGAAGTTAGGGTTGTTTTCAAATTGATAACTAAGGGAAAATACAGTATTTTTTCGTTCAAAGACTTTTCGAGAATCAAGTTCGTTTAGCAGTCGGAAATTAGGCAATGATAGTTGGGCGTTGAAACCTTGCTGTATGCCTTGGGCAAAGTTTAAATCTCCGATATTTCCCCGCTTAAAAATCGCTTCCCAAGAAGTAATGCTCGAAATCCGCAAATTTTCTGCATTTCCAAAAACATTTCGGTTGGTAAAGCTAAGAATACCCGCCAAGCCAAAACTCTGTTGGGATTGAGTTTGGAAGTTGGTTCCAGAACTACCTTGGGGGGAGTACAATACCTGAGGCTCGGCATTCCAGAACATTCGTGGATAGGCTTTCGCTGTGAGAAAGGTGGAAATTGTTTGTGTTGCACTATCAATTTCTTGGCGAATATCAACAAAGGAAAAAATACCTAATTCCACCAGAGCTTGGTAGGTTTGATTGGTTTTGATTTGCGAATACAGACTCCCGGAGTCTATTTGTAGCAATGGCGTTATGGTAGAAAGATTGATGGTATAATGGTTGAGTTTTAAAACTTTTCCTGGCAACAATACCACCCCTGGATTATTTAATTCTTGATATTTAGGACTGCATTGAATCTCCAAATACAATCTGCCAAATTTAAATGGCTTGAGTTGTTTGGATTTGGCGTTGTTGGGTGGACTTACAATTAAATAAACACTACCTTCTTTTTGCGAATAAGCGGTATCGATTTCATACCGGAAGCAGGAGGGGTTTGCCTCGAAATAACCTCGATCTCTTAATTCGCTGGTCAATAGCGTTTTCGCATCGTTTAGGTCGTTTAAATTTAAGGGCCAGTATTGTCTGTAAATGGGTTTTTTAGCGATGATGGAATCCACTACCTGACGTACGGTTGAATCTACCGACTCCGTAACAAACGATTTTAATTTGTAGGGGCGTTCTGGGTAAATGTGGTATGCTACTTTTGCTTTACGTTTACTTTTAAACACCATCTGGGAAACGCGAGCGTCGAAATATCCCTCATTAAAAAGGTAATCTCGAATGTTGTCCGATGACAGTTTTGTAAGGGCTTCCGATACTAAAACTGGGGGTTCTCCCCATTGATTTCTTAGTTTAGATCGCCAAGCAACGGAATCATTTTTCTCGGGATGTTTGTAACTGCTTCCTAAAGCATAACTCCATAAAAATACCGGTAGACGGTTGAATAATACTCGTTTATTAGGCCGATGTAAGATTTGGGCTTTTAAATCACCCTCTTTTAATGATTTATTATCGTGAATTATAACGAGGTTTTTTCTTAGCAAGTACTGACCGTCTGGAATTGTTTTCTTTACCCCACAGCCAAACAATACAATCGAAATCGAAAAAAGCAGTCCAATTGCACTACTCCAAGGAAAATGAAGATATTTGTGTTTTTTATATGCCAAGTCAATCTCAGTTGAAACACCTGAGCTCGCTCAAGTTATCCAAGTTCAGACAAAAATATGCGCAATTTTTGGTGGAAGGGCGAAAAGCAGTGGAGGAAGTATTCCACAGTCGGTGGAAGGTGTTGGGGATTTGGTGCACCCAGGAGTTTGTAGAAAAGCATAATCCGGTCTATTCCTATGAGATTATGACGGCATCGGACAATAAGAAAATTTCTTCGATGGAGACCCCGCCAGGAGTATTTGCCTGGGTTGAGATGTTGCCCGTGGATGACATAATAAAGCAGCAACAGATTCTGGAGAAAGGTGAAGGGAGTCCAAAATTTACCTTGGTTTTGGATGGAATCAGTGATCCCGGTAATTTGGGGACGTTAATACGGCTGGCCGATTGGTACGGATTAAGCGAAATTATTGCTAGTACTGACACGGTAGATTGTTACAATGCTAAGGTTTTGTCAGCTACTATGGGGTCTTTTTTACGTGTTGGTATTCGATATGTGAGTATTCTTGATTGGATGAAGACGTATCCAGGAGTGGTTTTTGGTGCGGATTTAATTGGGGAATCGGTGTATAATTGTGAGGTCCCAAATCAGGCTGCTCTCATCATTGGCAGTGAATCTCATGGATTGCGATCCGATGTGAAAGCGGCACTCCAACAATTTATTACCATACCCAAAATAGGTGAAGCAGAAAGTTTAAATGCAGGTATCGCTGCGGCAATAGCCATGGATAATATGTTGCGAAAAATGCAAATACTTCCATCGAAATAATGATGGCATAGCGATGGTTGTATCGTAAATTTGTGTTTTTGGCAGTTTAACGGAAATGAGTTCTAGCGTACACCATAGTTTGCAACAATATATACGTGCATACCACAAGCAACAGTGGATGCAGGGATTGTTACGATGGTTGATCGTGGTTTCCTTTATTTCTGGTTCTGTATTTTATTTAGAATACATGCTTTGGTTAAGCAGTATCGCCAAAACGATGGTATTTACAGTTTTAATTTCTGCATTTGCTTTTTGGTGCTATGCTTGGATACTTAAGCCCCTGTCACATTATTATGGTGGGAGAGGTCAACTAACAGAGGAGGAGGCTGCCAAGAAAATCGGGCAAGAAATTCCTACTGTCGGGGATAAATTGCTGAATTATTTACAGTTAAATGCTGAATCACAATTGTCGATTTCAACCTCCATCAACATAGGTCTGATCCAAGCATCCATCGAGCAGAAGACCTTGGAGTTATCCAGAGTTCCTATTGTTGAATCATTGCCTTGGAGCGAATACCGAAAGTTTACCCAAAAGGCCATCGTTGTATTAGTTTTTATTGGTGTAATCTACATCTCTCAAGCATCGAAATTGGGTGAAGGTATTCAGCGAATGGCGCATTTTACTAAAACCTTTGTTCCTCAAGCGCCATTTAAAATTAATTTTTCAAATTCATGGGTGATTGTGGAGGGTTCTTCATTGAAGTTGCAAGTAGATGTTGTAGGCAAATCGTTGCCGGAATCTATTGAATTTGCTGGAGAAGGACAAAGTAAGAAATTTAAAAAGTTGGGTCCGTCTCGTTTTATCTTTCAACAGGATGATGTGCGGGAGTCTGTAAAATTCCGGGTGAAAGCGGCGGGATTTGAATTTGGCCCATACGAAGTGCGCGTCATTAAACGACCCCAATGGGAGGCGATAGAACTGTTTGCCGATTATCCCGATTACACGGGTGCAGTGGATGGACCATTGGCTGTTTCGAGTAGCATATCGGTGCCGGAGGGGACTGTGTTGAATTGGAAATTAAAAACAAAGTATGCCGATAAATTGTGGTTAACGAAAGGGATGGGAAATTCATGGTTGTTACCGGTAGAGATTGGGAATAACTATAGATTATTTGTAAAGTCGCCGGTGAATCTACGGTTTTTACTTCAAGGAAAACTGGGTGCAGCTTCGGATACGATTGCTAGTTCCATCGCCATTATTTCGGATCTTTATCCCAATTTGGAGGTTCAATCTACGGCGGATTCCTTGAAAATTGGAACGTGGTATTTGTCTGGTTTGGCGAGCGATGATTACGGAATTTCCTCCATTAAATTTCATTTTCGTGCTGTGGGAAATGGGTTATCGATCAAGGATACCCTGTGGCAGCATAAAACACTGTTTGATGGACAAAAACAGCAAGTGGGAATTGCCTTTGGTTTGGATAGCAGGCAATTAGTTCCTACCAATGCAGCGGCTATTGAATATTATTTTTCTGCTGTAGATAATGACAAAGTGAATGGAGGGAAAACCGCAAAAACGGAAATTAGAACGTTAAAATTACTGGATGAAATTTCGTTGGTACGATCATTAGAAAAACAAGAAGCGGGCATAGGGAAAGGAATGAGTTCGGGAGTAAAGGAATTAAAAGAAATGCAGCGTGAGGCGGGTAAGTTGCAAGAATCCATGCGAAACGACCGAAGTTTAGATTGGAATCAGGAAAATAAAGTTGAAAAGTTTATTCAAGAGCAACAAAAGATGCTCAATACGTTAAAGCAATTGCAACAAAAGCAGGAGAAAATAAACGAACAAAAGAAGAGTTTGAATCCGGTAAAGCCCGAATTGCAGCAGAAAAAGGATGAAATAAATAAGCAGTTAAAGCAATTGTCGAATCCAGAAATGCAAAAGTTATTGGAAGAAATTAACAAACTCCTTCAGCAAAAAGCAGATAAACAACAGCTTCAGCAAAAGATGGATGAGGTGAAATCCATGAATAGGCAGCAAGCCATGGAATTAGAGAAATTAATGGAGCAATTAAAATCTCTGGAATTAGAGGAAGCCGTGGATCTGCAGGTCAAGGCCATGCAAGAGTGGATAGAAAAACAGGAAGCATTGGAAAAGAAAACGCAAGGTGCCAATAAATCAGAGCTAGCGGAGTTGAAAAAAGAACAGGAACAGCTCAATCAAGAATTGAATAAGTTGGATGAAGGTAGTAAAGAGATAGAGGAAAAAAATAAAGCTTTAGAAAAACCCATGGATTTAAACCAAGGGGAAAAAGCAAGAAACGAGGCCAAAGAGGAAGCAAAGCAAGCAGCTCAGAATTTGGGGGAGCAGAAGAAAAGTGCCGCTACCGACAAGCAGCGAAAGTCGGCCGAGAAAATGAAAGAAGCCATGCAGCAGTTGGAGCAGAGTTTTCAAAAAGAACAAGAGAAAAGGATGGCCGAAGATTACCAGACGCTTCGAGCCCTGTTAGATAACTTAATAGAATTATCCGGTAGACAGGAGACTCATTTTCTAGAATTAAGAAAAATAAATGCAGATAATCCTCGCTTGAGTTATCTCAACAAAGAACAGATGAAATTGAAAGAAAGCTGGTTGTTTTTGGAAGATAGTTTAGAGGCGTTAGCCAAAAGACAAATGGCAATTAATCAGTTTGTTACTAAAGAGTTAAACGGCATTAACTATCGCATGGAGGAAGCTTTGGAGCGTTTACGGGTGAGGAATTTGCGTCAAGCCGCAGTGGAAGAACAATACGTGATGTCCGGTATGAATAGTTTGGCGGATATGCTTATGGAGAGTTTGCAAAATATGCAGCAGCAAATGCAACAACAGCAGAAAGAAGGTAATCAGGCGTGTTCCAACCCCAATAACTCAGGAAAAGGTAAGGGAAAGCCAAAACCAGGAGGAAAATTATCCGAAGGTCAAGAAAAATTGGGTGAGCAGTTGCAGAAATTGCAACAAATAAAACAAGGCAAATCGGCGGGTGCTAAGGGGGGACAGAATCAGAAACCTGGAGACGGAGATAACTCCGGTGAAGGAGACGAGGATAAGCGGATGAATCAAGAATTGGCAAAAATGGCATTGATGCAGGAGCAACTTCGGAGGCAAGTTGAGCAATTGAGAAAGGAATTGGGTGGAGGAGATCCAAGTACGAATCAGCTGTTGAAGGAAACAGAACAGTTAATGGAGCAACAAGAGCGAGATATCGTTAATGGCAAGATTGGGGCTCAAAATGTAGATAGACAAAAACAAATTATGACTCGTTTATTGGAGCATGAAAAGGCTGATAGAAAACAGGGGGAAGAAGATAAACGTGAATCAAATAAAGGTAATGGATTAACGGCAGAAGTACCGCCTGAAATTAAAGCAGAAGTGCTTAAGAAAGTAAGCGAAAAGGAACAACTGCGTAAATGTTTACCGGGGTTAACCCCTTATTACCAAAACGCGAATTCGGAATTTTTAAGAGGCGTGCGATAGTTTTGTATCTTTGCAGTTTATGGCTAAAACCTTAATAACTGCTGCATTGCCTTATGCTAATGGCCCTGTTCATATCGGACATTTAGCAGGTGTGTATATTCCCGCGGATATTTATGCTCGTTTTCAACGACTTATGGGGGAAGAGGTATTATTTGTTTGCGGTAGTGATGAGCACGGTGTTCCCATTACCATGCGAGCAAGAAAAGAAGGGATTACGCCTCAAGATGTGGTGGATCGTTACCATGCAATCATTGGTAAATCATTTGCCGATTTAGGAATTTCATTTGATATATATTCTAGAACGTCTTCTTCCACGCATAAAGAAATGGCTCAAGACTTCTTTAAAAACTTATTGGATAAAGGAGTTTTCGAAGAAATAAAAAGTGAGCAGTACTTCGATGACCAAGAGCAACAGTTTTTAGCCGATAGATATATTTTAGGGACTTGCCCAAAGTGTAGTAATTCCGATGCCTATGGAGATCAATGCGAAAAGTGTGGTTCTACCCTGAGCCCAAGCGAATTGATATCCCCTCGAAGTGCTTTGAGCGGCACTCCACCGCAATTAAAAGAGACCACCAATTGGTATTTACCCTTGGGACAGATTCAGGAGGTTTTTTTAAACGATTGGATCCACAGTAAAACTAACTGGAAGTCCAATGTATTGGGCCAATGCAAAAGTTGGTTAAACGATGGGTTGAAATCCAGAGCCATGACCCGCGATTTGGATTGGGGAATTCCTGTTCCTGTGGCAGATGCTGATGGCAAGGTATTGTACGTATGGTTTGAGGCACCGATTGGGTATATTTCAGCAACCAAGGAGAAGTTGCCAGAAGATTGGCAATCTTGGTGGACCGGTGATTCTAAATTGATACATTTCATTGGTAAAGACAATATTGTATTTCACTGTATAATATTTCCAGCCATGCTGCACCTAAGAGGCGATGGATATGTTGTGCCAACACAGGTTCCAGCCAACGAATTCCTCAACTTGGAAGGTCAGAAAATTTCTACAAGCCGGAATTGGGCTGTTTGGTTAAATGAGTATCTGGAGGAATTACCCAACCGCAAGGATGAATTGAGGTATGTTTTAACTTCAATCGCACCCGAAACCAAAGACTCTGAGTTTACTTGGAAAGATTTTCAAACCAGAGTTAACTCGGAATTGGTAGGAATTCTAGGTAATTTCGCCAATAGGGTAATGGTGCTAATGCATAAATACTATCAAGGGACTTTGCCCGAGGTGGAAGTTATGCCACAATATCTGTTGGAAAAAACTTCGGCAACAATATTGGGTGTAGCGTATAATCTACCATCCCCGAATACGCAATTTTTGTATGATCAATACATCGTCCCTGTAAAACAATTACTGTCTGATTACCGGTTCCGGGATGCACAATTTGCATTTATGGAATTGGCGCGTTTGGGGAATAAATTTTTAGCCGATTTAGAACCTTGGAAATTGGTTAAAACCGACGAAAAGGCTACGGCGTTCATCATGCAACAATCAACCGATTTATTGTTGAATATTGCTGTATTGATGGAGCCTTTTATGCCAGAAGCTTCACAGCGCCTATTGAAACAGTTAGCAATAGGGGATGTGGAATCATTGAAAAACAAATTTTGGTTAGAGAGTAAGTGGTTAACAATGACAGCAGGCCAGCAATTAAATCCCGCTGAACTTCTTTTTCAAAAAATTGAAGACGATGTAGTGGACTTTCAAATCCAAAAATTGCAGTCATCGTTGCTGCTGAATAGTGTTCAGAAAGGTGTGATAAATAGCGGTGATGAGAAATCGAAAGAGGGAGATGAACTAGCTAATTCCACCGTAAACAGCCAAACCAATGATTTGGTTAAAGAATCTGCTTCCGCCTCAGGATCAATGGCTGGGAATTCCGGATTAGTTTCTGACGGTGCAGGATTGGCGGAATTAAAACCCCTCATAGAATTTCCCGATTTCGCAAAAATCGATTTGCGGGTAGGAACAGTTACAGCTTGCGAGAAGGTTGAAAAAGCCGATAAATTACTAAAACTTACGGTAGATTTGGGTGAGACAGAACCTAGAACGATTGTGTCTGGGATTGCTATGCATTTCACGCCCGATGAAGTTGTAGGCAATCAAGTGGTAGTAGTTGCCAATCTTGCTCCCCGAAAAATGCGCGGTATTGAAAGCCAAGGAATGATACTGATGGCCGAAGACGCTACTGGGAAATTGGTATTTGTAAGTCCGAAATCAATGGTAAATTCGGGTAGCGGCGTTTCTTAAATATACGACGAAATATCGACTTTCTTTCTTCCAACGTATTTACATAGTTTACCGCAATAGACATCATTTTATCTACGATGTCCTCGTTGCTGAACAGGCGGAAATAATTGCCAATTTCACTTCGGTTGACGCTGCTGGCTTCCAAATTTGGTTGGTTTGAAAGTTTGGTCAGCCAAGTGTTTTGCGATTTTTTATTTTTTTTAGATTTGATTTCTAGCGCTGTAAATGGTTCTGCAAATGGATTGATGGGCACTATAACGGAGTTAGAAACTTGGTTGATATCGTGAATGGTGTTTCCATTAATTTGGTGCGGGAATAATGAAAAATACTTACAAATGAGTTGACCTGTGTGCACAGTTAATTCAGGTAGTACCGGCACGCCTATTTTACTAAGAGCCGCCGAATTACACAATTGTTCGTACTGCCCTTTAATGGGGATCACAATTAATTTTTTACCTAAATATAAAGCTTCTGCTGGCGACTCAAACCCACCTGCAGTGATCAGCCCTGCGCAATTAATCATGGAATTGCTAAACGTTTCTTTGTCCACAGGCAAACAGGTAATATGCTGATGAACTTGTGGCTCTTTTACCTGAGACGTGAAAATATGGATAGGAACGAAATTCAGGGAACTGAGATTGTTAATTAGTTCTTTGATGGAGTATTGGGGTAAATAAACGGTTAAATGACCTTCATTGCTAGGAATCGTATGTCTTATGGATTCTTTGATTATTGGCGGTAAAATACCCTGCTCGTAGGGGAGGAAATGTAATCCGATATGCACCGTGGCTTTACAGTAGTTTTTCAAAACCCATTCTCCCAATGTTTCTCTCTTTTCGGGTCTCGGGGATTTTGCGAACTGAAAGCTAGCTTGGTGCCCCCAATGCACGGACTTAACCTTTCGCAATCTACAGGCAAGGGAAGTTAACGAATCGAAATCATTGATAATTAAATCGTACTGATCTACAGGGATGGAGACAATTTGTTTGATAATCTTGAAGGGATTCAATTGCTTGAACATTTTCCAATAATCCAGTCCCCCTCCGTGTTTATAAAAAAGCGAAATACCCGTTAAGCGGTATTTTACAGGTAAATCTACCGACAAATTGCAGTTGGAACCGGACAGTAAGATATCAACGGTTCCATATTTTGTAAGGTATTGATATACCTCCGATGCACGAGAAATATGACCATTCCCAGTGGCTTGAACAGAATATAATATTTTTAACGAGTTAGACAACATCATTAAAGGCGACCCAAGCAGGCACGTTGGAAGAAGGGATTACTCCGGGTAGTGGTATTTTTAATAAATCCTGGAATTCGTTTTTCTGTTTGATCTTTTCCTTTTTACTCAATGGCTGGTGGGTGTAAATACTCCAATTGCCATCTAAATATTCCAAAGCGGTGAGATTCTCTATCCAATCTCCGCTGTTCAAGTACCGAACAGATCCGTGGTTGTTAGATATAATTCGGTCTTGCGGCTGATGAATATGGCCACAGCAGACAATGTCATACCCTTCTTGAATGGCAAGTTCTGCTGCCGTGTCTTCAAAATTAGCTATCCAACTAACTGCCTTTTTAACTCCAGACTTTACTTTTTTGGAAAAGCTCATTTTTTCTTTGCCGAAAAATTCAGCGAATCGATTTACCTGATGGTTAATCCAAATAAGAATATCGTAACCCTTTCCTCCTAATTTTGCGAGTATTTTAGCGCTACCTTGGGTAGTAGCATCAAAAATATCGCCATGAAAGAACCAGATTTTTTTACCATCTTTTTCCAAAATTAACTTATCGTCCAAAACAATATTTCCTAACTCAATACCTGAATACCGACGCAACGCTTCGTCATGATTTCCCGTTATGTAGTAAACCTTGCAGCCTTTTTCAGCCATTTTAAGGATTTTACGGAGCACCTGCATGTGCGAAGCTGGGAAGTACCTTTTTTTAAATTGCCAGATATCGATGATGTCGCCGTTTAAAACTAGAATTTCCGGTTTTATACTGGACAGATAATCGCATATATCTTCGGCGTGACAACCAAAAGTTCCTAAATGCAAATCGCTCAGTACGCAAATGTCTAATTTCTTCTTGGTCATACTTTTGTTACTCGAAATACCAACTGGTATGTTTCTGTAGTATTGAAAGGGTAATAAATCATCGTTAAATCCTCATTAATTTGCTAATTTTCTTAACATTGATTTAACATAAAGGTAGTATTAATACAAGATTTCTAGGCGGTGTAACCAAGGATATTTGTACACGTGCAAAATATTGTAGCATCAAAAAGTAAATTTATTATTCGAGATTTAAGTTGGTTGACGTTCAACGGCAGGGTATTACAAGAAGCAGAGGACTCGGATAATCATCTTCACGATCGATTGAAATTTTTGGGCATATTCTCCAATAATCTGGATGAATTTTTTAGAGTTAGGGTTGCAACACTCAATAAAATGGTAAAATTGGGTGGGGCGGCAAAGATGCAATTGGAAACCCATCCGGATAAAATTTTAAGGCATATTCAAACCACCGTAGTTAGCCAACAAGCAACTTTCGAGAAGATTTTTAAAGAAATTGTTGAAGAATTAGGGGAGAAGAATGTATTTCTAAAAACAGAAAAACAAATCAATAAGGAGCAAAAAGAATTTGTTACTAAGTATTTTGATGAAAAGGTACATACTCGAATCGTCCCTTTGATGGTAGAGAGTATTCCGTCCATGCCGTTGCTGCGGGATCGAAGCATTTATTTGGCGTGTGTTCTAGGACACGATACCAATCCGCTGATGCAGCGGTATGCATTAATTGAAATTCCGGTGGGTGAATTGTCCAGATTCGTGATCCTGCCTTCTAAAAAAGGGGTGCATGATATCATGTTGCTGGAAGATGTAATTCGTTTTAACTTACCCTATTTATTTGCTCCATTTGGGTTCAATCGATTTATGGGCCATATTATCAAGGTGACGAGAGATGCGGAATTGGATATGGATAACGACTTGAATTCCAATGTGATCGATGAACTAGAAAAGGGTTTAAAGAATAGGAAAAAGGGTAAGGCTACGCGTTTTGTGTACGATAAACAAATTGATCCTAATTTGTTGGATTGGCTGGTAAAACGATTAAATCTCTCCAGAAAAGATAATCTAATCCCCGGTGGACGAATTCATAATTTCAAGGATTTTATGGATTTCCCGAAATCAGTGTTTCCCGATATTATCGAACGTCCCAAACCCTTTGTTCACCCTTTGCTTCAACAGCCATGCAGGATTTTAGATGTCCTGAATAGAACCGATGTGATGTTGCATTTCCCGTATCATTCGTTTGATTCGGTTATTGACTTACTTCGGGAAGCAGCGATCGATCCGGCGGTGGTGAGTATAAAAATTACGTTGTATCGACTTGCATCGGATTCGAAAGTCATCAATGCATTAATCAATGCTGTTAGGAATGGGAAACACGTGGTGGTAGTGATTGAATTGAAAGCTCGATTTGACGAGGAAGCCAATTTGCGTTGGAGAAGACGGCTAGAGGAGGAAGGGGTTACGGTGAAAATTGGAGTGCCTAATATGAAAGTGCATGCTAAAATCTGCGTGATAAAGCGGAGAGAATTCAATCAAACCAAACATTTTGGATTTGTAAGCACCGGTAATTTAAATGAAAGTACAGCTAAGATTTACGGCGATCATTGTTTGTTAACGAGCAATCCAAAAATTCTAATGGATGTTAATAAGGTTTTTGATTGCTTAGAAAAAGACTCACCCAATGTTATTGTATTAAAATCGTTAAAGACCTTGGTGGCGTCGCCAGTAAATACTCGGAAGTTTTTTCAATCCCAAGTTGAAAAGCAAATTGCATTAGCGAAAAAGAAGAAATCGGCATCCATGATCGTAAAACTTAATTCGTTGAGCGATAAACCGATGATTGAAACGTTATATACAGCGGCCAAAGCAGGAGTTAGGTTGGATTTGATTATTCGTGGAATTTGTTGCGCGGTTTCGGATCAAAAATCTTTTAAAGTGAAACCCAAAGCGATAAGTATCGTGGATCAGTATTTGGAGCATGCTCGAGTAATGATTTTTGGGGAAGGTGTAAACCGGCAGGTATTTATTTCTTCTGCCGATTGGATGTCGAGGAATTTGGATAATCGCGTGGAAATTTCTTGCCCAATTGAAAATCCTTTGTGGCAAGACGAGTTATCCCATATTATGAACATTCAGTTGAGGGAAAATCAAAAAGCACGAATTTTGGATTCTGCGCTCAGCAATCAGTATGTTGAAAAGGGAGAGGGAGAAGCTGATTGTCGTTCGCAACTATTAATCTACCAATACCTTGCATCCAAAGAATACACCCTTGAATCTCGGAGCCATTGACATAGGCAGTAACGCTGTACGATTATTGGTGGCTCAAGCCATACCCTATAAAAATGAAACCGTAGATTTCACCAAACTTAGTTTGTTGCGATTACCTTTAAGGCTGGGATTGGATGTGTTTGAATCGGGGTTGATTTCTCCCGAAAAAGTGGCGTTGTTAGAGAAAAGCATGGAGAGTTTCCGCTTGATTATGGAAATTTACGGAGTTACGCATTTTAGAGCATGCGCCACATCGGCCATGAGAGATGCAAGTAATTCTCCGGAAATTGTGCAGTCTATTTTTAAAAAAACAGGAATAAGCATTGAAGTTATTTCCGGTAGAGAAGAGGCGGAAATCATTTATGAAACGCATTTACGACAGTCTGGGGCGCAAAACGGAAGTACCCTGTACATTGATGTTGGTGGCGGTAGCACGGAGTTAACGCTGTATTCCTTTGGTGAAAAGGTCTTGCAAGAGTCTTTCGATATAGGAACCATTCGGTTGATGAGCGGCAAGGTGAAGGAAGAGATTTGGGATGAAATAAAACGATCTGTAAAAGTTGCTGTTAAAGACCACAAGCCATTGAAAGTGGTTGGTAGTGGCGGTAATATCAATAAACTGTTTGCGCTATCCAAGCAAAAAGAAGGCCAACCGATTGGATTAACACAGCTGGAGACATTTTTGCGGGACTTAGGGTCCATGACCATGGAAGAGCGCATGCATACGTATCAATTAAGGCAAGAGCGCGCGGAGGTGATTGTTCCGGCTTTGCAAATTTACACTTCCATTTTACGATGGGCTGGAGCTAAAGAAATTTCGGTTCCCAAAATTGGTCTTGCCGATGGGTTGGTGCGGAATATTTATTACAATCAAATCTGATTGTCTTATTCTAAGAATAAAAAAGGCTACCCAATATTGAGTAGCCTTTTTTATCTCGGATTTCAGTCGTTTTAGCTCCGATTTCAGTAGTTAGAAAGATTATTTAATTATCACCTTGGTCGTTTCGCTACCAACCGTAATGGCATAAATACCTGGTAAACACATCGATAAGTTGATGGAGCTAAGCTCAATTTCGCTCTGAAAAACTACCTGCCCAAGTGCATTCGTAACAGATACAATTCCGGATTTATTTAGATTTACTAAACCTGTACTTGGGTTCGGATACGCTAATAAGGGTTTGTTTGCAAAAGCCAAATCTGTATTGCTGTTAACCTTCATGTTGTTTTGAACTTCGAAAACGGCAACCGTTCCACTTAATTCATTAGCAACAATTACATATGGCTTACCCGTTGGGGAGTTTTCAGGACGGATAAACTGAATACCTTCGGGTCCATTATCTCCGCTGTAAAGGGTATTACTTCTTGAATTTTTGTAATCTTGATACACAGGATTTTTAGGGTCAGTAACTTTATAAACCATCACGCCACCGGTTCTTTCTAATGCAATAAATGCAAAATATTCGCCGTTGTATTCCGCTACAGTTGCACCCTCGGGTTCAGGGCCTTTTGCTCTACTGCGTGATTTGAATGTATTGTTTTCGTTATCGGCATTGAAAATTCTACCAATGGCTGGATGCTGAGAAGTAATTAATTCAAAATCGGCGTCGCTGTCAAAAACCAAAGAACCATCTTCTGGATTCCAAATACTGAAGGAACGTGCCCCTACGCTGTTGATTTCGTCTAAGTCTCCGTCACCGTCTTTATCTTTACTTAAGGTAGTAACTCGGAATCTACCCAAAGCATGACTTTCCATCAATTGGGTGGCGTTAGGGAAGGTAGCTGAATCCAATTTAACGGCAGAAACGGTGGTTCGTTCGTTCAATGGGGTGTATTCCTTTTCATCGCCTTCGTTTGCGGTTAACAAATAGGTTTTACCGTTAATGGTGAAATTATTTATTGCATCCGGGATGAAAAACGATTTTACGGGCCAATTATTCATTAATATATGTCCGGAATTATCGCTGCCATCAAATCCTACAGTGGACTTACTCCAATCTTTGGTGCCCATAGCCCAAATCTTCGTAACACTGGCTTTATCAACGTCGATTTCTACGATAGCGTTATTTTCTTGCAAGGTTACCCAAGCCGTTTTGTTGTCCGATGAAACTGTTACAAACTCTGGTTCAAAATCTTGAGCCAAAGTGCTGGGAGCGTAGAGTTTTCTAACACCTTGAGCTAACAAAGTGCTCTCTTGAGCATTAAACGAGCTGAAGCTCACTTCTTTTACATCGGCATTTGAAATCTTATCGGCTCCTACAGTTAGATCGATGATGGAAACGGAACCCTCGGGGTCGATGGAATAATCCAAATTGGGTTGACCTTCGTTTGCCGTAAGCACCTTTTTACCATCGGGTGTAAAGGTGATCATATCGGGTAAAAACCCAACCTCTACTTTATTGATGTAGGTACCATCGGTATCAAAGAACACTACTTGACCGCGAAGTTGTTCGTTGGCATTAGGCGATGCAACTGCAACCAAACCATTGTTAACCGCTACGGAAGTAATGCCTCCATAGGTTGACATGTCAACGGATTTAATTAAAGTTATATCTTTTGGGTTTGAGAAATCGGCAATGTCAAATCGATCTTGAATCGCACTTGTCATAAATAAACGCTGCGATTTTGCATCATGAACTACAATTTCGGTAGTTGAACCTTTTACAGGATTGGGGTTGAAGCTTTCAATAAAGTTCAATGAAATTTCTTGCTGAGGTACGGGTGATTTTCTGTCGTTGTCTTTAATGTAAACGGTAAAGAAATTAGGACCTGTTATTGTGATTCCAGGAGTTTTTGATTCTAATTTCACTGCGAAATACTCATCGCTTTCTGATGTATTATCGTTAATAATTGGAATTTTAACATCAAGGCTAGAGGCAGTGGTAGCATCCAAATTTATGGTTTGACCAGTAAAGGTGAAGTCCGAAGCGTTCGCAGTACTCCATGATCCGCTCATTGGGGAAATTTGTAAACTACCGGCGCTTGGGAATTGAATATTAATTTTTACTACCGCTTCTTTTGCATCTTCGTTAACTGCAATAAATCGACTTGAAAAAGTCACTTTGGTTTCATAGATGAATGTAAAATCAAAAGGCTTAAATAGCATTCTATTTTCAGCATCTTTCACGTTTTGAACCGTGAGGGTATAGGTGGTACCAGCGGCAAATGGATTTGCATAAGTTAATGTAACAGTGTCTAATGCGGTTCCATTGTTCGTGCGTTTTAATGAAGTCAATCCACTTAGTCCCGTGTAGTTGGATGCATCTATTGCTGAAGCGGAATCCATATCTCGAGAGAAAATAATTCTAAGTGTATTGGAATTGATAACCTCCCCTTTGGTTACGGTAGGCGATCCAGGGAATCCCCATGCAGGCCAGGTTTGTGGAGCAGTTCCAGAAGCGGCTCCCATCCAATTGGCCGTATCGTGAATGAACGCTTTTAGTTCGGCGATGGTGCCAGTAGTTTTACCGGTATAATACGAGTTTGCAGTATTTCCAGATACATTGCCTTTTGCTCCGGAAAATTCTATAGCGTTTGTTGCATTGGTTAAGGATGAAGGTAACATAGAAAGGCTACCGCTGCAAGTGGTATTAGCGCTTAACCAAGCGTTTGAACTCAATGCTGTAATGTGGGTAGGGTTTGTGTTGGTACCGGTGTAAACAATAATTTGATCTCCGCCACTGGACAATCCGAATTTGCTTCCTGAAATGCTGCCAACATTGGTTGATGGGAGATCGTTTTTAATTGAAATTACTGTACCGGAAGCAATGCCAGAAGCAGGAGCGGTCCAAACCAATCCACCTGCACATTGTGCTGGGGTATTGGTAGTGAATTTAGCATCGGTAAAGCGAATTTGAGTTCCAGGTAAAATATCTACAAACGTGACAAACGCAAATTCGTCGTCCGTTGCGAGGGCATTCATTCTATAGGCTACAAATGCTAAATCCCCTGCTTTAAATTGAGTTTGAACCGGTTGAGTTTTGAATGAAATAGCGTTGTTCCCTGTAGCAATATTGCCGGTAGAATCGCTGATAGTAGCAGATTTTAATTGCAAATAATACACTTGATTATTCTTCAAGTTCGAAGCGGGGGTAATGGTTAATAGTTTATTGGAGTAACTAGCTGTAAAGGCAACAGTGTTTCCAGAGCTATTATTTTCTTTCAATATCACCAAGGTGTCGGCATTGGCCGATGTAATTGCGGAACCGCTTGCCAGTCTTACGGATTCAGAAAAACTGATAATAATTGAAGCGTTTGTGGCAACGTTGCTGTCATTGTTATTAATATTAAAGGTGAACGTTGGTTTGGTGGTGTCTTTAGCACCCGCAAAGGTGATGTCCGATTTACCGTCAGTTGGAGTATTTGCGGATGTTGTATGTGTTCTTTTTGTAGTGAATTTGTTGGTAGCGGGATCGTATTCTCCTTTTGCAACCAAATAATTACCGCCGGGATCCGCAGATAAATAAATACCCGTGGAAACTTTACCTCCACTGTATAGGTCGTTTGAGGGAAGTTGATAGCCAGCAGTTCCGCTGCTAACGATAGCTCCGCCCAATGCTGTTCCATAAAATAAAGCATCGATGGGAACCGTAGTTGAATCGATGGAAGACAATGGCAAATCAAAAACGGCTAAACCATCGGCGGATGATCCACCATTTCCAAATACACCACTGGCATTGTTTTGGCCAATTCCGCCATCTCCGGTGGTTGTCATGGTGTTAATCACTCTAAGTTTAGTGCCATTGATTTTCATACAAGATCCGCCCACATAACCAATCTCTCCTTTCTTTATGCTACCTGTATTGATTTCAAATGCATAGGTGATGGCCTTGCCTTCTTTCCAGCCGCGTATTGTCCCGGTTCCATTATTACAGATAATTACGGAGTAAGGCGTTTTACTAAAATCAATGTCTTTGGTTGCCACCAGTTCTACAAATTCTTTACAAGAATCGGTTCCTGCTGGGTTGACATACATTTCGGAAATCAATAGGGCCTGCCCATTGATTTTGGCTGATAGCGCAAATAAAATTGCTAAAAGCCAGTAATGTTTGATGAATTTTCGCATAGTTTTTAGGTTTTTTGCGAAGTTCATCCAAGAGAATTTCTCTAAAGTTTAATTAAGGCTATGGCTTGTTTACTTTAATCTTTACAAATCTTTAATAGAGTTAAATAATTGTTAGTGCTCAATGGGGTTGGTGTTGAGTTGGAGTAAAGATATACTGCGAAATATCGACTTCCTTTCTTTCAACGTAATTAAATATTACATTTCATTGGACATCATTTTATCCCCTTCAATTGCTGCAAAAACTCACGGGCTTGTTCAGGGCGCATTACCGAAACGTTGATGGGGCTGCCGTGTTTTAATTTAACATGTAAAATATAATTCCCAGAAGTGGTGTAGGCTTTGCCAAGTTTACCTCGTCGCAATCCCCAACCACCAAATTCTTTAAGAGAATTTATTTTTAAAACTTGGATATCTTCAATATCCATCATGGATATGGTGCGTCTTTTTAGTACAAATGGGAAAAAAGTAAAACTGAATTCGGAATTTGAAATCGACCAATTCAATCGAATGTTCCAAAACAGTATTGCTACACTCAATAAAATCATTAGGGGTGTCATGTTTCCCCAAAAATCTTGATTCCATTGGGTTTTTATTTCGGATAATGATTTACCTGCCATGGGAATTAGCATGATGGCAATAAAGACCGGCAATAGTATCCAAATCATTTTTCGCATACTTAGGCTTTCGGAATATTTCCATTCTCCATTTTCCAGTTTAGCGGTGTTAGTGGTTATTTCCATGGTGTTTAAAGCAATTAACATCAAAGATAATTATAAGAATGGGGTAGGTAAGGGTCTTTTTTATAATTTTATTTCGATAACCATTTTTGAAGTAAAACTATTTTGCTATATTTGCAGCCCGATTCATAAAAAAATAGAATTATGACTAAGCGTACTTACCAGCCTTCGAACAGAAAACGCAAAAATCGTCACGGTTTTCGTGAGCGCATGTCTACCGCTAACGGTCGCCGTGTATTGGCTGCACGTCGTAAGCGTGGTCGTCAGAGTTTGACAGTTAGCGCCGAGCGTAGCCACAAAGGCTAATGCTCGTAAGATTCTTGGATGAAACATCCGGAGTCTACATATCGCTTGCGTCAAAATCTTCCCAAAACGGAAAGACTTTGTAGCGAAAAAATTATCGCCCGGTTATTTCAATCGGGCGTTTTTGTTTCTAAATACCCGCTGCGGGTGAATGCTGTGGTGGATGAGTTGAGGAAAAGGGCTGAAGTTGCCGTGGAGAATGAATTTCAGGATGGGACTGAAGATGCCGTGTTGAACGAGTTGCTCGTTGAGACAGAAGTTGTGAATGAGTTGCAGGAAGAGACCGGATCGCAGAATGAAGCGGGTGTTAAAGTATTGTTTTCGGCAAGTAAACGCAGGTTTCCAAGAGCGGTGGATAGAAACAGAGTGAAGCGATTGTTGCGTGAGGTATACCGAAAACATAAGCAAGACTTGTGGGATTGGGCAATCACCAACGAGAAACAAGTGTCCATTGCAATGATTTTTACCGGTAAAGAAATTGTTGGTTATCAGCAAATAGAACAATTGTGGAAGGATTTGCAAGTTCGGTTGATCAAAAAACTCTCGCTACCCGAAGATGCAACTCCTATTAAGCCATTAACATGAAATATATTTTTTTAGGGATAATTCGTATTTACCAATATGCAATCAGTCCACTGTTTGGTTCTTCATGTAGGTATGCCCCGAGTTGCAGTCAGTACGGAATCGAAGCGGTAAAAAAACACGGTGCTTGGAAAGGTGGTTGGTTAACCATCAAGCGAATAGGAAGATGTCATCCTTGGGGAGGCAGTGGATTTGATCCGGTTCCTTAAAACCGATTTCTGTTGTTTTTAACAGATTATTCACCTATCTTTGCAGCCCTAATTTTATAGCCTTAAATAAAATGAACAAACAACAGTACGAGACCGTGATCATTTTGACACCCGTACTCTCTGAACAGCAGATGAAAGACGCTGTTTCTGGCTACAGAGAGTTGATCACGAGCAATGGTGGGGAAATGGTCCATGAAGAAAACTGGGGCCTAACCAAGCTAGCCTATCCCATCCAGAAAAAAGGAACCGGTTTTTATCACCTGTTCGAATTCACCGCAAACACTGATTTTATTAAAACTTTCGAATTGGCATTCCGTCGCGATGAGCGCGTTTTGCGTTATTTGACAGTGAAGTTAGACAAGTGGGGCGTTGATTACAACAAACGCAAGCGTAACGGTGAGTTGCGTTCTGCAGCAAAAGAATCTAAACCAGCAGCACCTGCTGTTGCCATTAAAGTAGAGGAGGACACAGACTTATGAGCAAAGAAACAAATTTCGTATTTAACCAAACTCCCCAAGTAATCCAGAAGAAAAAATACTGCCGCTTCAAAAAGCACGGTATTAAGTACATCGATTACAAAGACAAGGATTTCTTGTTGAAGTTTGTGAATGAGCAAGGTAAGGTTTTACCTCGTCGTATTACAGGTACATCATTAAAGTATCAACGTAAAATGTCGGTTGCAATTAAGCGTGCCCGTCATTTAGCTTTGATGCCTTTCGTAGCAGACGGTTTAAAATAGGAGGAAAGAACGATGAAAGTTATTTTAACACAAGACGTAAAAAATTTAGGTCATAAAGACGATATCGTAAGCGTAAAAGATGGTTACGGTCGTAATTTTCTAATTCCTCAAGGTAAAGCTAAATTGGCTTCTGAAGGTGCATTGAAGATGTTGGCCGAAGATATTCGTCAGCGCGAATTCAAAATGGAGAAATTGCGCAAAGACGCAGAAGCACTTGCTACTAAATTGAACGGAACAACGGTTCAGATTGCAGCTAAGGCAGGTAATTCTGGTAAAATCTTTGGTTCAGTTACTGCTTTGCAAGTAGCTAACGCTTTGAAAGACAAAGGATTTGATGTTGATCGTCGTAAAATTGTTTTCGATGATATCAAAACTATTGGTCAGTTTGAAGCTAACATCAACCTAGTAAAAGACATTAACGCCAGCATCACTTTAGATGTTGTTGCTGATTAATTGTATAGGTTATAGGTAAAATGAAGGTCGCCCACAAGGCGGCCTTTATTGTTTTGTTGTATTTTTGCATCTTATGTGGGATCGTTTCGCAACCCTGATCCTTAAGCAAAGGGTATATTTTTTGTCCATCATCTTACTGTTTACCGGTGTGATGGGGTATTATGCTACGAAAGTAGAGCTAGAATATAATTTCCAAAAGTTGGTGCCATCGGATGATCCCGATCACATTGCTTACAAGAAATTTAATAAAACATTTGGTGAGGATGGTAATAAGCTGGTTATTGGATTTTCTACGGATAAACTGTTTGAATTAAAAAATTACCAAGCTTTTTATAAACTTTCTCAGCAGTTAGCTTCCCAACGCGGAGTAAAGGAGATTGTTTCTCCATCGCGTTTCTATAATTTATCCTTGGACACCTCGGACAAGTTCATTATTCATCAGGTTCCAGGTAAGATGCCGCAAACCCAAGAAGAGGTGGATAGTCTTAAGGCCTTGTTCTTAAATCTTCCCTTTTACAAAGGTTTATTATATAACGAAGAGACCAACGCTATATTAATGTTGGTGAATATTGAAGATAAGTTTCTTAACTCGCCGGAACGTAAGTTCAGTGTTCAGAAATGGGCAGAAATGGTGAGAGATTTCGAAAAAGAAATTGGCGTAGATGTGCATATGAGCGGATTACCTTATGTAAGAACCGTTTATGCTACGGAAGTAAAACAAGAAATTGTAATGCTTACCATCATCGCATTTGTGGTAACCTCGTTGTTAATTTTTGTCTTATATCGAAGTATTTCAACTTTATTGATTTCGCTTTTGTTTATCATCATAGGGGAATTAACGATGTTGGGATTGTGCGGTCTGCTGCATTTTAAAATATCGTTGCTTACGGGTACTCTGCCTCCCTTGTTGGTGGTAATCGGTGTTCAGAATACCATATACCTTATTAATAAATATCACGAGGAATATGCAAAGACACGATCCCAAGCGAGAGCCTTAACCCGCGTAGTCTCTAGAATAGGTTTAGCAAACTTCCTGATCAATTTTACCACCGCCGTAGGTTTTGGAACCTTTTATTTTACCGAAATACAGATGCTGGTTGAATACGGATTGGTTTCCTTCCTAACCATCAACATCATTTTCTTCGTTACACTTATCGGTTTGCCTGCGTTTTATTCCTATTTGCCCGTTCCAAGCGATAAGCAAATTAAACATCTAGAAAACAAAAGCATTTCCAGTTTCTTGGATTGGGTGAAATTCATGGCCTTTAACCATAAACGTAGAATTTATTTCTGGTTTATTCTGTTTACACTGTTGAGTACCATTTTTGTTATTCGACTTAAACCATTGGCTTTCATGGTAGACGATATACCCCATGACTCGCCGATTTATACGGATTTAGAGTATTTTCAGAATAATTTCAAAGGGGTAATGCCGTATGAAATTTTGATTAAAACCAACGATGAACACGATGCATCCAACCCCACAACACTGGCCAAAGTAAATTCACTTCAAAAGGCTTTAAAACGCTTTCCAGAATTATCGAAGCCTGTGAGTTTGGTAGAAATTGTAAGTTATGCAAATCAAGTAGTCAACGATGGTGATCCAGCATACTACCGGATGCCTAAAGTTACCGACTTAGGGGATATCGCCATGCGCATGCCCGAGCAGAAATCCGGAGCCCCAATGATGAAAGGGCTGTTGGATTCTACCCATTCCACGTTGCGTGTTAGTTATCAAATTAAAGATGTAGGTTCCGTTCGCTTGGATAGTATTAATACGGCCATTTATGAGATTCTGGAGCGAATATTCCCGAAAGAAGAATATCAAGTTCAGGTTACAGGTACATCGGCCGTATTCTTGAAGGGGAATGGATACCTCTACAACAGTTTAGGATCCGCAACATTTTGGAGTATATTAATCATTTCTTTAACAATGGGTTTGCTGTTCCCATCTATCCGGATGATTATTATTGCGATTATACCGAATATTATCCCCTTGCTAGTTACCGCCGGTACGATGGGATATTTCGGAGTACCTTTGAAGCCCTCAACAATTTTAGTATTTAGTATCGCTTTTGGTATAACAGTGGATGCCACCATTCACTTCGTCATCACCTTCCGAAGGGAATTGGTTAAATACAATCATACGGTGAGGGTTGCATTGAGTAACACGATATCCGAGGTTGGATTTAGCATGATTTATACCATGGTAGCTATCTGTGCAGGGTTCTTAATTTTTGTATTCTCAAATTTCCAAGGTACCATTTGGTTGGGATGGTTAACCGGTTTGACCTTGGTTGTGGGAATGGCTGCCAATTTGTTTTTGTTACCCGCATTGATTTTATCGTTGGAGCGCCGATTAAACCCCAAAGAAGAATTAGAGGATACTGTGGTGGATATCGAAGAGGATGATGATGCGGAACCCGCATTGGAATCCACTAGATGAGTTGATTACAACCCCTGAGATCACTGAAGTCTAATCGACCTAAAACCTCGAAACTTCCGTCCTCATAGACTTTGCCCAAATCATCCGTGGCTATAAAGCTGCAACTGTAGAGATTGGCTAAATCGATAATGCAAATCCTACCCGTTTTTCCCCAGGGTAAAAAGTCTTGGGGGTCCATCGGGTCACACACGCGTACTTTCATCCACGGCGGACATTGAAATCTACCATCAATTGATCGAGTATAGGCTTGAGATAGCAATTCGGTCATGCCGTATTCCGATTGAATAGCATTCACCCCCAATACTTGGGTTAATTTGTTATGTAGTTCTGCGCGAGTAAGTTCTTTCCCTCTTCCTTTCATACCCCCAGTTTCGATCCATTGAATACAAGATAATTGTGTTGGATTGGAATGAGTTGGGTTACCAGTAGTGGAGGCGACGAAATCTGCCAATTCTAACATAGCGAAAGTTACCCCAAATACGATGGTAGGAAGTTGTTTCCTCTCGTTATCTTGAATTAGATTCCACAATTTCTCGTAATCGTACAAGTAAAATCCGCTGTTGGGGGATTCACTTTGCTTAATTAAACAATCCACCATATAGACCAACGAAGAATTTTGTCTTTCCAAGTAGGACGGAAGCAAGCCAATGATGCAAAGTTCAGAGACTTTACCAAATCGGGATTCAAAGGTTTTCAGAAAACTCTGTTCATACAACGATGGATTATACACCCAGTGTTTCGACGTTTGTTGGAGGGTAGTGCCACTAGATTCAAACAACAAGTGGGGGACGGGGCTTTGCGTATCGAAAATCGTTGGCAGTGAATCTGAGATCCAGCGATTCTCTAGGGATAGAATCGATTGCGTTTTAAAAAATTGAATAGGAAGAAAGGTTGGAAAGGGTTTCTCCTTAGGGTTTAATTCACACCAACGTCTAAAAGCTTGGCAATTGCGTTGCTGCCAACGATGAATTTCTGCTGCTATAGTATTAAATTTGGATTCCTCCATGGATAAAATTCGATTTTCCATATCGGCCCAACGGTTTGCAGGGTTCATGTTCAGCATATTTTCGCTTTTTGTTGCTTGCAACGATGGCAAAAATACAATCCTATCTACACCGCAACTAAAAATTCTATCAACCACCGTGATTCCCTCGCCCTTGGGGTACGATAGTTTGGTTTGGGTAGATTTGTTTTTTCAAGACGATGACGGTGATTTGGGGCTTTCAGAATCCGATACACTGGATGGATTTGCTTTCGGTCGGTATGATTTCCAGAATTTGAAAGTCTACATGCAGTATTGTGATAATGGGAAATGGATATATGCATTGAATCCAATAACGGGTAATACCGATACGATTACATTTCATGAACGATTACCGAGACTTTCGGCACCGGGGAAAAATAAAAAGGTAACGGGAGATATGCGTTTAATCATCCCCGCTAAACCCTACGGTTTTGTAACCGATAGCGCAAGATTTGTAGTGAGAATTTCCGATCGATTACTTCATCGGAGTACTTGGGAAACTTCCCCACTGGCCAATTTGAAGCATTGATACTGTTTCGATACGGGTGGATTATCGGTAGCAAAAGTTCCTTGTGCGCGTAGTCTGTTTTATTTTTTTGCTTGAATTGGCTTTCATTTTTACAGTGAAACGGTAGCGATAATCGGTTAAATGCCTCGAAATCGGTTAAGCGTATGTTAATTATCGATTAAAATACGATATTTTCGCCTTTTAAATTTTGAATTGGCACGACGTTTGAAAATCTTTGCAACAATGAAGCGGTTTTTGGTAGCGATAACATTCTTAATGACAGCTGGCTTAGTTCATGGCCAGAAAAATCAATTGGTAGGATTTGTGGATTCGGATGTAATTCTATCGAAAATGCCTGAATTTCAAGCAGCTCAGCGAGACATAATGGATTTGTCGGCTAAATGGGAAGCAGAGGCGGCGCAAATAAAAGCGCAATTAGATCAACTTCAGCGGGATTATTTGGCAGAGGAGGTGTTGCTTACCAACGATCAAAAGAAACAACGCAAGGAAGCGATTGCAGCAAAAGAAGCAGATTTGTATCAATTTCGTCAAGCAAAATTTGGCCCTGACGGAGCTTTATATCAAGAGCGATTGAAATTGGTAAAACCGTTGCAAGACAAAATCTACGATGCAATTCAGACCGTAGCGAAAAAAGAAGGCTATTCCTATATTTTTGATAAAAACGGTGGTGCATTGATGTTGTATGCCGATGCCCGATACGATAAAACGCTAGAAGTGTTGGAAGCATTGGGGATTGCTACCTCTGATGAAGGCACGGGCAAACCAATTTCCCCCGGTGGCGTAACCCCAGGAGGCAAGTCTAAACCCACACCACCAGTAAAAAAGTCTGATCCAGACGAAGAATAATCATTTGTAAAACAATAAATTAGAATACATGAAAAAACTTATCTTATTATTTACCCTTACCCTTTCGGTATTGTTTGTATCCGAAGCGCAAGCACAAAAAGTTGCTACGGTAAACACTCAAGTATTGATCGACACGATGCCTCAGAAGGATTCTGCGGATTTGAAATTAGCCGCTATAGCTCAAGTTTACGATGAAAAATTGCGCGATTTGCAAATGGAAATGCAAAATAAGCAAAAGGAATTTGAAGCAAAGGTAAATGCCAAGGCTTCTCAGTCTCAATTGGAACTATTGCAAAAGAGCTACGAGCGTTTGGTACAAGAGTACAAAGAAACCGAAGAAATGGGAACCAACGAATTGCAAGAAGCCCGTGTGAAGTTGTTGCAACCATTGATTGAAGTAATCAAAAAAGCGGTAGGCGATGTTGCTAAAGCCAAAGGGTACGCTCACGTAATTGACAATGCTCAAGGTATCGTTTTGTGGAGTGCAAATACATCGGACGATATTACAGCCGCTGTTATCGCTCAATTATTGAAAAAATAATTTCTTCAGGAAAATAAATGTAAAAAAGGATGGTGTAGTAGTACGCCATCCTTTTTGTTTTTATCGGCACACTCTATCTTCGCAACTATTAATCCATGTCGGTTTCAGGTAAAATTGGGGTGTTTGATTCAGGTTATGGCGGACTTACTGTACTGAGAAGCATAGTAGACCGTTTGCCGGAGTATAATTATTTGTATTTAGGGGATAATGCAAGAGCACCCTATGGGAATCGGTCATTTGAGTCGGTTTACCAATACACTTGGGAGGCAGTTGAGTGGTTGTTTAATAATGGATGTGAGTTAGTGATTTTGGCCTGCAATACGGCTTCCGCCAAGGCATTAAGACAAATTCAACAAGTTAATCTACCACAACGAAACGACCATAAACGCGTATTGGGGGTAATTCGACCTACTACAGAAAATATCGGGCATTATTCTCAAACAAACCACGTAGGAATTTTGGGAACCGCGGGAACCGTAAAATCCAATTCCTATCCTATCGAAATAGCTAAATTCTTTCCCAATATGGTAGTTTCCCAGGAAGCTTGTCCAATGTGGGTATATTTGGTTGAGCATAATCATCTGGAAGGGGAGGGTGCCGATTTTTTTGTGCACCAAAATATTCATAGAATTTTAGAGAAAGATCCCCAAATTGACACAGTATTATTGGCCTGCACGCATTATCCTTTATTGGAAAAGACCATTCGGAAATTTTTACCCGAAACAATTGCCTTGGTGTCTCAAGGAGCGTTAGTTGCCGATCGATTGGAGGATTATTTGCATCGGCATGCCGAAATAGAATCGTTGTTACTTAAAAATAATCAAAGAGAATTTGCTACTACGGACGAAGCGGCAATTTTTGATGAGCATGCCACCTTGTTTTTCGGAGAATCGGTGAATTCGAGGCATATCAGTTTAACCTAACGCGATGGCTGCGGAAGCACTGAAATCAGTTATTCAATCCCTCCCAGAAACTCCTGGGGTATACAAATACTTCGACACTTCGGATACGATTTTGTATGTGGGTAAAGCGAAAAATTTAAAAAAACGCGTTAGCAGTTATTTCTCTAAGCAGCACTACGAAAACCGAAAAACGGCGGTTTTAGTAAGCAAAATTCACCGCATAGAGTTTACTGTAGTAGATACGGAGTTGGATGCGTTACTCCTAGAAAACAGTTTAATAAAGGAATTACAGCCACGCTACAATATCAGTTTAAAGGACGATAAGACGTACCCCTATATCCGAATAACGGCGGAACGATTTCCTCGGGTGTTCCAAACCCGGCAGGTAATTCGCGATGGAAGTGAGTATTTTGGACCTTACGCAAATGTAAAAGTAATGCAAACGGTGCTGGATTTAGCTAAGAAATTGTATCCAACTCGGAATTGTAATCTTGTTATGAATCCAAATTCCATCCTAGCAGGTAAGTTCAGAATTTGTCTGGAGTATCATATTGGAAATTGCTTGGGTCCTTGTGAAGGAAAACAATCGGAAGAGAATTATTTAGAAAATATCGACCAAATACGTAAGTTGCTGAAGGGTAACTTGTTTGAGGTTAAAAAGCACTTAAAATCGGCGATGGTACTTCATGCAGAACAATTGGAATTTGAAGATGCACAACGATACAAGGAGAAGTTGGATGCGTTGGATCGCTACCAAGCAAAGAGCACCGTTATTAGTCCAAATTTGGGTGATTTAGAAGTGTATTCTATTAATAGCATTGAAAAAATAGCCTTCGTTAATTTCTTACGGGTTAGTCAGGGCCTTATTGTAGTGAGCAGAAACCTGGAAATCCGAAAACGATTAGAAGAAAGCGATGAAGATTTGTTAGAATCGGCTATCGTTGAAATGAGGCAACAATATGGGGATGATTGTAGAGAGATTGTATTATCACATCCTATCGAATTATCCATTCCCGGAGTTGGCATTACAGTACCCAAATTGGGCGAAAAGCGAAAGTTGTTGGAATTAAGCATGAAAAATACCCTGTTGTATAAGCAGGAGAAATTGGCTCAATACGACAAGTTGAACCCAGAAATGCGTGTAGATCGATTGATGGAGCAGATGAAACAAGATTTACGGCTTACCGAGCAGCCGAGGCATATCGAATGCTTTGACAATTCTAACTTTCAAGGCACTTATCCCGTGAGTGCATGTGTGGTTTTTCGGGATGGGAAGGCATTTAAAAGTGATTATCGGCATTTTAATGTGAAAACTGTTGAAGGTCCCAATGATTTTGCTACCATGAAAGAAGTGATTCACCGCAGATATTCGCGCTTGGTGGATGAAGGGAAGTCGTTACCCCAATTAATTGTTGTTGATGGAGGAAAAGGGCAACTAAGTTCGGTGGTAGAGGCCTTGAAGGAAATGGACTTGTACGGGAAAATGGCGGTTATTGGGATTGCCAAACGATTGGAGGAAATTTATTATCCGGGGGATTCCTTGCCGATGTATATCGATAAAAAATCCGAGACCCTAAAAGTAATACAGCAGATGCGGGACGAGGCGCATCGTTTTGGAATAACGCATCACCGTGCACGGCGAAGTAAAGGGGTATTGAAAACGTCATTAACCGAAATCCCCGGTGTTGGTGATGAAACAGCGCGATTGTTATTGCGTCATTACAAAAGTGTAAAGAAAGTGCAAGTGGCATCGGTTGAAGAATTGCAGGCTGTAGTGGGTAAAGCAAAGGCGATGGTGGTTTGGAATTATTATCATTCTGGAGACAATGAAACAGAATAAATCCCATAATCTACTGCATCAATGGTTAGAAATTTCCAAACTGGAAGATTCTGTAACTCTATTATGGAGTGCAGGTTATAAAGATTTGCTTGGCTCGTTTGAAGGTTTGCTAGCCCTTGGAGTAGAAACAATGGATAATGGTTTAGAATCATTAAATGAGTTGGATGATCGATTGCGAATTTTAAGTGTATCTTACGATGCAAAAAATGACATAGAATCGACGTTGAAATCATCAAAATCGGACTTGTTTCATCGACCTAACATTGAATTAGTGACACCGAAGCGTTGGGAAGTGTTATTGCGAGATGGAAACGTTTTAACGAGTGATCACCATTCATTTGGATTGGATGTAATTAAAGAATTGGAGGATAATGAGTTCCTTGAACAAACCGAGTTAGTAAAACATTGGGATGGTAAGGTTCGTTCCAAATGCAGCTCGGAAATGGAGACTTCAGAATCCGCAATGACGCAATCGGGAATAACCCAATCGACAAAAAAATCATGGATTCACTGGAGCTCGGAGGTTACTAAAGAAAAATACTTAGCTACCATTGAATGGATTAAGTCAAAAATTGTTGCCGGCGATTTCTATGAACTAAACTACTGTATATCATTCGAAGCTTCCGTGGACATAGATCCCTATTGGGTATTTGAAGTAATGACGATGGTGGCTGGAGCGCCAATGATGACCTTTGTAAAACGAGGGAGTTATTTTTTGATGAGCAGTAGCATGGAACGTTACTTGCGCAGCGATGGAAGATGGGTAATTAGTCAACCGATCAAAGGGACCATTAGAAATACAGCGGGAAACAATGCGGAGGAGCTTGACTTATTGGCCGAAAGATTGTACCAATCCGAAAAAGATCGGGCAGAAAATGTGATGATTGTAGATTTAGTGAGGAATGATTTATCCCGAATATGTTGTTCCAGTTCCGTGAAAGTTCCTGAATTATGCGGGATTTATGAGTTTCCGCATGTATTGCAAATGATTTCCACGGTATTTGGGAAGAAAAAAGATGATTTAGGGTTATCCGATATCCTACGAGCTACCTTTCCAATGGGAAGTATGACCGGTGCCCCGAAAATTGCCGTAATGCAAGCTTGTGAGGAAATTGAATCCTTCAAACGCGGATTATACAGCGGCAGTGTAGGGTGGGTATGCGGTAACTCCTTTGATTTGAATGTGGTAATTCGGGCATTGCAATTCGATTCTAATCACAATACGTTGCAATATGCTGTGGGTGGCGCAATTACTGTAGACAGTGACGCTAATGAAGAGTACAAGGAATGTATGGATAAAGCCGAAGCTATGCTGAAAACGCTGAGAAAAGCAGGTTATTCTATTTCGAATTTGTAACCTACGCCTTTCACGGTGTAGATAAATTTCTCGTTCAATTTCTCGCGAATTTTTCTCACGTGAACATCAATAGTCCTATCAACTACCAATACTTCATTTCCCCATACATTTTCTAAAATTTCATCTCTAGAAAAAACTCTGCCTGGTCTAGAAGCAAGAAAACTTAATAATTCAAATTCTTTGCGAGGAAACTGTAACGCCTTGCCTTCGTAGTCAACAACAAAGCGCTCTCTGTCAATTTTCAATACCCCAAAATCGATGGCCTCAGGTTCGGGAGTATGCAATGCATTTCTTCTACGAAGAATAGCCTTAATTCTGCTTAGTAATACTCTTGGACGAATAGGCTTAGCGATGTAATCATCTGCACCCGCTTCAAAGCCGGCTAACTCCGCAAATTCTTCACTTCTAGCGGTTAAGAAAACTACAGGAATATTTTTGGTTTCAGGATTTTCTTTTAGCTGTCTACATGCTTCCATGCCATCCATTACAGGCATCATAACATCCATTAATATAATTTCTGGATTTACTTTAGCCGTTTGATCTATGGCTTGAGCACCATTGGCAGCAACGTGTACCTCAAATCCTTCCTTAGCGAGTGTATGTCGAATAAGCTCTAATATATCTAGCTCGTCATCAACAACAAGAATTTTTGGCAAACCTTTTAACATCTTGTTACAAAGGAATCAATGTAATTTAAATTATCAATTCCTTTCATGTTAAATTTATGTTAAACAAAAAAGTTGTTTTTGTTACTGCCCTAAAACTTCCTGCAGTTTGGCGGCTAGGTCTTCCCCTCGGAGATTTTTGGCAATGATCTTTCCATTAGGATCTAATAACACGGTAGCCGGAATGGATCGTATTCCATACAATTGTCCGGCAGAGCTACTCCATCCTTTTAAATCACTTACATGCTTCCAGGTTAATCCATCTTTTTCGATGGCGGCAACCCAACGATTAGGATCTTGGTCTAAAGAAACGCCATAAATTTCGAAGCCTTTGTCTTTGTACTTATTATACAAAGCCACGTTAAAGGGGTTTTCCTTTCTGCAAGGACCGCACCAACTGGCCCAAAAATCGATTAAAACATATTTGCCACGCAAAGAACTCATGGCTAAATTTTCTCCATTGGGCTGTGCTAAGTTGATATCTGGGGCTACGGCACCAACCATTAATTTCCCTTCTTTGGCCATTCTATCTGAGATAGCCTTGCTGTATTTAGCTGCGGGATTAGCCTTGTTGGCAGCTCTTACTGCCAATTCTAACCATTGGAAGTTGGGCTCATTTACAACATTGTACTGAACAATGAAATAGGGAAGGAAAGAGGCACCTCTCGAGGTAGCAAAATCAAATAATTTTGTTTCTCTTTCCGCCATTAACGCATTGTAATCCTTACTTAACTTCATCATTTGCTCATACCCTTCATCCGTATTGGGGTTTATGGTGGAAGCAGACTTTTCAATACTGTTTATTCGGATTAAGTAGGATTTATTTAATTCCAATAATTCTTTCAATCCGCGAGATTCATCAGATCCCTTACCAGAAACTTCGTAAGTGAATTCGCTACCTGAGGGATCAATATTTACATTCAGGTCTGATTCATTATTAACCCCCAAATAAACCATTTGCTGGGGAGAAACCTGCAATGCACAAAAAAGGAAATCTTGGGTATTGGCGGAAATACTGAAACTGCCATTTTTGGATGTCTTAACACTATCAATCATGATCAAACCTTCCGGTGCCATTTCTTGAAGGTAGATAACCTGGTTGGGTTTGTTTTTTATAGTTCCACGAATAGTGAATCCTCCGGCTACTTCCAAAGAGTTCTCTTTTTGCGTAGTTAACGTGTGAATCCAGTTGTTGAAGTCGCTGCTGATTTTTTCCGCATTCAAATTGCTGCAAGAGCTTAATGCGAATGCAGATATAGGCAATAAGGCCTTAAGAGAGAAAGTCATAATTGATCTCATTTATTTCAAAATTAGCAAAAATCCGGCCGTTTTTTCCTTGCATTTTCAAATTCTTGGATAGTTGTGGCATTTATTAGGTCGAAATCCCCAATTTTAGTTCTCACCAACGAACTTAGATAAGCGCCACATCCTAATTTTTGTCCGAAATCATGGGCAATACTGCGGATATAGGTGCCTTTACTACATGCGATTCTGAAAAACACTTCAGGACCTTTGATTTCGGTAATATCAAATGCTGTTAAAAAGATTTTTCGCGATTTCAGTACCGTATCTTCCCCTTTTCTGGCCAATTTGTAGGCACGCTTCCCGTCTACTTTAATAGCGGAAAATAACGGGGGAATTTGATCGGTCTCACCCAAGAAGCTTTCAGCAACATCCTGGATTTGTTGAGCACTAATTCCGTCAATGGGAATAAAATTGCAGGGATCGGTTTCTAAATCGTAACTTGGAGTAATCGCTCCAATGTGGAATGAACCTGTATATTCTTTGGGTGCGTCTTGTATGGATTGGATCGTTTTGGTCTGCTTTTCTGTGCAAATAATCAACAACCCAGAAGCTAAAGGGTCTAGCGTTCCAGCATGCCCAACTTTTTTTGCTCGAGTTATATATTTAATTTTCTTTACTGCTTGAAAGGAAGTCCATCCCAAGGGTTTGTTAATTAAGAGTATTTCACCTTCCGGTCTCGTAGGTGGAGGTGTTTTTATTGCAATGTTTTCCGCAGTGGAATTAGCGTTTACTACAGGAACGTCAGGATTGGCGGGAGATTCCAAAGGTTGGTTGTTAAAGTGGGTGGTTAGGGTTGGATGATGATTTTGAATGAATATTCGTTTTGATTGCCGCCTCCAAAATTGCCATTAGATTGAACTTTTAGGAAGTAAATTCCAGGGGCTAGATGCGTAGTGTGCACCGCAAAGCGATGGGTCCCGGGATAGCAGTATAACGCAAAAGAGAGTGATTCATCGGAGCTTGGGGCTGCCGGATCATTGATTTTACTTGCCGATAAACCTTGCAAATCAGTACCAACGATATTCGTTTCAGGGATCGAATTATCATTGTAATTCCATCGCGTGGTTCTAACCGGTTTCCCATCTTCCGTGTACAACTTTCCCCAAACATACCCTTTACTGAGCGTCTGAAATTCTATGTTCACTTTTTCTGTAGCCGGTATTGGGAAAACGCTAACCGATGAAATTCCGCGCTGAGAACCTGTATCGGTAACCTTAATTTTCGCTACGTGGCCCCACATGCTTAGATTCAAAGCGCCGTAAGAACCAACTGCATAAAATACCCCGGGCTCATTGAATTTTGCTTGTATTCCTTCGTAATCGCCCCAGCGTTGTTCGCCTTTTCCTAAAAAGCTATAATAAATTAAACTATCGCCTTCCCTAAAAGGTACATAGTTAGAATATTCTCCGTAACGGTTAATGTAAAACGCGCCGGCAGAAGGGAAGTGCCAAGGACTTGAGTGCACTGTGGTTACAACCATGGCAGGATCAAAAGTACCGTCTTTATCCTTGGATAAATTGGCCGCAGCAACCGCAGGATATCCAAAATCAAGACTGTCATGGGTGAATAGTTTTGCTTTAATCGAGGGTTTTTCGGGAAACGGAATGGAAATGTCTTTTCGTCGATTTACAGAAGGCAGATTGTATATACTACCGTGCATAATAGCGGCTTGATACGTATTGAAATTGATGCTATTTTGGAAATAATGGATGGTACTACCTAAGCGAATGCCACTCAAAACACGGGCGTCATTTGTTCTTAGTTTGTAAGCTGTATCGGGTTGTAATGCACTGGGTGGGAATCCATAAGCTTGCGGTGTTTTTAACACTTCCAAGGTCCATTGGGCATTTCCGCTGCTCAAACTGTTGGTGATTCTGTGAAGAAAAACCGTATCGTTTTGTCGAGCATAAGGTCTAACTGTAAGAAAATAGTTGTCGATACCATCCGGAAACGGACTGTTTTGCATAGGACAGATGCTCCACAGTGATACATTTTCGTATTTTAAATTATGGAAAAAGTTCTTGCGGAGGGGTTTCCCATCGTAACCATCCTGTTTGCTCAATTGCCAAATAACCGCTTCTCGAAACCCTTCTTCCCAGGAAGAGCCATTAGCCAATAAGTTTACGGTGAAGTAGATGTCTTCTTTGGTTTGACTAACAATAGGATAATCACTCCACACGGTGTCTGCAATGGGGGTACCGGGAATTTTGTAAACATTCCACGATTTTGTAGGGTCATTGGTTTGGGAAAAACCTACTACTATAAAGCTACTTTTATCGGTAACCCCATGCATGTATAACACCACATAACGGTCTGCCACGGGGTCGTAAATAACACGGGGGTCGTAGGTTCTATCCATTTTGGGGATGGTATCTACTTCTTTGTTTACATTGTCGAAATTCACCAACGTAAAGGCCCGAGCGATAGTTCCATCCTCACGATGAGCACGGATTACCGTATTCATCACCGATACAAACTTGCCATCATTACCAACGGCTATGTGGTTATCATTGGGAGTGCCACCGCCAGCCGGTAAATTGTAGCCTTTTAAAATTTTTGGATCGATGTCTGATTTCTTTGTTTGGGGATCATTCAGTATGGATCTGCGAGGTTTTACGCCTGCGGCCTGCAACCTTCTAGAGCGTTCGTGATCAATTTCTTTCCTCAAGTTCTCGTCGATACCGCTAGGCAAAGGCATTTCTTTTTCGATCCAAGATTCTTGTTGATTTTCCAAGGGTACCAGCCAAATACCAGGGGCATTTTCCGGATTAAATACATGGGAAATGGGAGAAGTATGATTAAAAATTCCTGACCCCGAGGCTTTCCCATCGGCCGAAGTGAATTGCTTGGTGGTGATGGGGGTTAAAGAACTCAGTTGAGCTTTTTTCGCAATCCAACTAGGGTTGAGTGAACCTGCAGATTGGGTGCTTACCGATTGAGACCATAAAAAGTTAATCGATATAACACTGCTAAGTAAAACACAACAAAATCGAAGATTCAGACGCATGCATAGCAAATTAAGGAAATATCCGCTCTTTTACCAAGTATTCACTTCCATTTCCAAAACGATTTGGAATTTCTGCAATATATCGGCCTGTATTCTCTTTGCTAATTCTATTATTTCCTTTCCGGTGGCGTTTCCGTAGTTTACCAAAACCAAAGCTTGTTTTTCATGCACTCCGTAATTCCCTTCTCGAAAACCCTTCCAACCTGCTGTTTCTATTAACCATCCCGCAGGCACTTTTACTTTTCCCGGACCGGCATCAAAAGACTTAATGGTAGGGAATTCTAATTTTAGCTGATTGAAATGTTCCACTTCAATTACTGGGTTTTTGAAGAAACTGCCGCAATTGCCAATTTCTGCAGGATTTGGCAACTTGCTCTGTCTTATATGTATAACTGCCTTGCTCACATCGGCCACACCAGGATTTGGGATTCCCCAATCTTGCAACGTTTGTTGGATATCGCCATATTGAGTTTTGATAACCGGGTTTTTAGCTAATTTAAATTGAACCGATGTGATAATGTATTTCCCTTTCACCTCGTGTTTAAAAATGCTCTCCCGATAACCAAATTTACATTCGTCGCGAGAAAACGAGCAGAATTCTCCAGATTCTAAATCAATTGCCGATAATTGAACAAAGCAATCCTTTAATTCGGCCCCGTAAGCACCTATATTTTGAATCGGTGCAGCACCCACAGTTCCTGGGATTAAGCTTAAATTTTCCAATCCGCCCCATCCATTTTCTATGGTATGCATCACCGTTTCGTGCCAATTTTCTCCTGCGCCACATTCCAACAACACAAATTCTGAGTCTTCGGAAATAATTTGTATACCTTTAATTCGGTTAACGAGCAGTATTGTTTTGAGATTTCCCGTTAAAACAACATTGGATCCGCCTCCTAAAATCTGTTTTGGCAAACCTTGAAATTGCTTGATGACTTCCTGTAACTGCTCGATGTTTTCTATGTACACGCAGGTTTTAGCGTTCGCTTGAATGCCAAATGTGTTAAGAGATAGTAGGGGGTAATCGTGCAGAATGTTCAGCATCTAAACTTTTTTTAACGGTTTGAAAAACAAAGGTAAAACATCCCTGTGGAACCTTAAATTTTAGTTTGCAGATTATTCATGGTTTGGTAGTGCGTATACCGAATTAAATGTTTATCTTTTTGGACTCAAATTAAATAAAAAATTAAACAAAACATTTCGTTTGTTAGAGTGTTTTTATAAAACGTCAATTATGATTAACGCACTAGTATTACTGTTTTTCTTCGTATTAATGGAAGGGGTTGCTTGGTTTACACACAAGTACATCATGCATGGAATTTTATGGGTTTGGCACGAAAGTCATCACAAACCACGCAAGGGAACATTGGAATTGAATGATTTATTTGGATTTATGTTTGCCATCCCATCGGTTTGGTTGATTGTGGTAGGTGCAAATGCCTTCGATTGGAGGTTCTTTGCTGGTTTGGGTATTGCTCTCTATGGCGTTGCTTATTTTTTGGTGCACGATGTGTTTGTACATCAACGTATTAAGTGGTTAACAAGAGCCCGTTTAGGTTATTTTAAGGCGATGCGACAGACGCACCATCTGCATCATGCAGTTCATACCAAAGAAGGTGCACAAGCTTTTGGTTTCTTATTTGTAAAACGTAAATTTTTGAAGGAATATTCTCATGACTAAGTCGGTAGTAATCATTGGTGCAGGGCTAGGAGGTTTATCTACTGCCTTGAGGTTGAGTTATAAAGGGTACAAGGTTACTATCGTTGAAAAACAATCTACCCCCGGTGGCAGATTGAATATATTGAAGCAAGATGGGTTTACGTTCGACATTGGTCCGTCTTTTTTCTCCATGGGATATGAATTTAAGGAGTTATTTCAATCCATTGGTGAACCAATTCCTTTTGAATTAAACGAATTGGATCCGTTGTATACCGTGAATATTGCGGGCAGCGATCGGGTGTTTAAAATTTACAAAGACTTAGCCAAATTGGCCGAAGAGTTTCGAGGTCTGGAAGACGATTTTGAAGCGAAGGCTAAAAAATACCTACTGGGTGCCAAAGAGATTTTTCACGATACGGAGTACCGAATAATTAAGAAAAACTTCAATAGTATACTGCATTTCCTAGCGAGTATGGCTACCGTACCCGTTAAACACCTACCGAAAATGTTCCGCACCTTTTGGGAGGAATTGGAACGACATTTTGATAGTGAAGAGGTAAAAATAATTTTTTCTTTGGTAGCATTCTTTTTGGGAGCCACTCCATTTAATACGCCATCTGTATATAATTTGTTGAATTACACGGAATTACAACACGATGGCTACTGGAATGTTAAGGGCGGTATGTACAAAATTGTGGATGGAATTTTAGGCTTATTGGAGAAAAAAGGTGTTGAAATTAAGTTGAATACGGAAATCGTACGGGTGGAGCAGTCCAACGGTGCGATGAAAACCGCAGTAAGTGCTACGGGTGAGCGATTTGATGCCGATTTGTTCGTGGTGAATGCCGATGCGGCTTGGTTCCGTGGTAAGTTTTTAAATCGACCCAAATTCACCCCTGCGAAACTGGATAAGTTGGAATGGACCTTGGCTCCGTTTACCATTTATCTCGGTGTAAAGGGTAAAATTGATGGAATTCAGCACCATAATTACTTTTTAGGCAACAATTTTAGGGCCTATGCCGATACCATTTTTAGAAGCTCCGTAGCTCCTGAGAAACCCTACTACTACGTAAATGTGGCTAGTAAAAGCAATCCAGAATGTGCTCCTGAAGGATGTGAGAATTTGTTTATCCTATGCCCGGTTCCCGATTTACGCGTAAAACCAGATTGGTCCGATGCCGATAAATTGGTGAACGAAATTTTAGAAGATTTGGGTGAGCGGGTAGGATTTGATATCAAAAACAATATCATAACAAAGGTTGTTTATACACCCAACGAGTGGGAGAAGATGTTCAATTTATACCGTGGAAGCGGACTTGGATTGGCACACGGGCTGAACCAAATTGGGGCATTCCGACCCTCAAACAAAGACGAAAAACTTAACAATTTATATTACGTTGGCGCAAGTACCACTCCAGGAACGGGCTTGCCAATTGTAGTAATAGGATCGAAATTAATAACTGAAAGGATAGAAAATGAGCATAGCGCTGTTTGATCAAACTTCCAAAGCCATGAGTCAAAGACTGGCTTTAAATTATAGCACTAGCTTTTCGCTGGGTATTCGGTTGTTAGCCAAAGAGTACCGATGGGCGGTGTTTGCAACCTATGGTTTTGTTCGGGTGGCCGATGAAATTGTTGATACCTTTCATGGGTATGATAAATCTCGATTGTTATCGGAATTTAAACAACAAACCTATCAGGCTATCGAAGAGCGAATTAGTACTAACCCTGTATTGCATTCCTTCCAATTAGCTGTAAATCAGTTTGGTATTGGTAGGGATTTAATCGAGCCATTCTTTAATTCGATGGAGGAGGATTTGCAAACGGTTTCCCATAACAACGACAGTTACAACCAATATATTTATGGAAGTGCGGAAGTGGTTGGGCTGATGTGTTTGCGTATTTTCTGTAAAGGTGACGATGGTTTATATCAGCATTTATTGCCGCATGCCCGTAGTTTAGGGGCTGCTTTTCAGAAAGTAAACTTTTTACGCGATATAAAAAGTGATATTGACGAACGGGGTCGAGTATATTTCCCGGGGGTTGATTTCTCCAATTTTACAGACGAAGAAAAGATCGAGATCATTCAGGATGTGAAAAAAGATTTTTCTCATGCGTATAAAGGAATTGTACAATTGCCCGTTGGCTGCAGGCTCGGGGTGTACACTGCTTATATTTATTATCTGAAGTTACTTGAGAAAATTGAGCGTACTACGGCATTGGAAATCAAACAAAGTAGGATTCGCATTCCCAACACGCAAAAAATTTACTTGTTGGCTGAGAGTTACTTAAAGGAAAAAATGATGAGCGCGTAAGCGCTCTTTTCTTATCGGATAATTATTTGAACTTTAGTTTGGAATGAGGTAATCATTTAGGTTGGTGGGTGGTATTCCCGCCAACCTATAGGATAATCAGCCGAACAACCAAGAAAACACCTCTTCAATTCGTGCAAAGGTGTGAATTTTAATTCCTCCGTGATTGCCAACCTGAATCTTGTTGTATTTAGAAATAATAATCTCTTCAAATCCTAACTTTTGGGCTTCGGCGATGCGTTGTTCTACACGCTGAACGGCTCGAACTTCTCCGCTTAACCCAATTTCGGCGCTAAAAACACACTTGGTAGGCAAGGGTTGGTTGTAGAAACTGCTCATGATGGCGGCACATAACGACAAATCAAGGGCTGGATCTTCCAATCGCATACCACCGGCTAAGTTCACAAATACATCTTGTTGACCCAATCGAAAACCACATCGTTTTTCTAAAACGGCCAACAGCATGTTTAATCGACGTAAATCAAATCCGGTTGCAGATCGTTGGGGTGTTCCGTAGACGGCGGTACTTACCAAGGCTTGAGTTTCGAGTAATAAGGGTCTAACACCTTCCAAAACTACCGCTACGCCAATTCCACTCAGCACTTCTTCGCGTTGAGCCAACCAGATTTCGGATGGATTTTTCACTGCATTTAACCCGTTGCCGTTCATTTCGTAAATGCCCAGTTCTTGCGTTCCTCCAAAACGATTTTTTAACGTTCTTACGATTCGATAGGCATGGTGGCGGTCACCTTCAAATTGCAATACGGTATCTACCATGTGCTCTAGGATTTTGGGACCCGCGATGCTACCATCTTTGGTTATATGTCCGATTAAAAAAACGGGAACATCGTTTTCTTTCGCAAACTGTAATAGTTTCCCGGTACACTCTCTAATTTGGGAAATACTCCCCGGTGTGGCCTCCAGTTGCTCGGAATATAAGGTTTGAATGGAATCAACAATCAATAATTCTGGGAGCTCCCGCTCAACTGCATCCAAAATGTTTTCAAGCAGTGTTTCGGTGAGGATATTGCATTGGTCTGTATGAATTCCCAATCGCTCGGCCCGCAATTTAATTTGGGTATCGGATTCTTCCCCGCTAACATACAGTGTTTTTATCGGGGTCCTAAGTGCTACTTGCAGTAAGAGCGTACTTTTGCCGATTCCCGGTTCCCCGCCTAACAAAACCATGGCACCGGGTACTAAACCTCCTCCCAAAATGAGATTTAATTCATCATCGGAAAGTTGCAAGCGCTGAACTTCGGCTGTTTCAATGCTTTGAATGGGTTTGGGTTCGGCAATTTTTCTTCCACTCTTTTTCCATGCTGTAACCGATTTGCTGGGTTTTAATTCCTCGGAAAAGGTATTCCATTGGTTGCAACCAGGGCATTTACCGATCCATTTCGGACTTTCAAATCCGCAACTTCTACAAAAAAAAGTGGTTTTGGTCTTGCTCATAGGATGGGTATAAAAAAAGTACCGACAAAGGTATTCAATCGCGGGGATGGAACCTCTGTCGGTACAGGAAATTATTCTTTAGAAAATGATATTCTCAACGGATATTGGGGCTTACTTAGGTAAAGGGTGCCCCATGAATTGATTGAATTGGATGGAAGCGATTTTTATCGTTCTCCAAATCGAAATCAATTCGTTCTCGTTTAGTATTTGTAGGTAGTTTCAGAAACTTTCAAACCATCTTGCTTGATAATTTCTTTAACGGGTCTGCCCGCAGCATCGAACTCATACTCATAGGTATTGGTCACGGTAGGTTCGCCAACGGTTACAACCGTTTCTTTGGTAAGAATATTTTTGTTGCGAGAGCGCTGTAAATCTTCCTGACCGAAATTTCTCAAATCACGTTTTGTGAGGTCGTAATCGAAGGTAGTTGTAACATCTCCATCATTTTGTAGGGTATTGTTATCGCCGGTCCAAGTGTACAAGGTTCTGGAAGTATCGGGAGACAACATGGTTAACACATCAATGGATTTTAGTTTATCGGTAGAATAATAGGTATGGTTTATAGAACCGAATTTCACGCCCATGAATTCAATTGGAGCCGAAGAAAGTCTGCCTTGCGCATCCAAGGTATAAACCAAACTAAATGATTCTGTTGGATCGTTTGAATTAACCGAATTGATTGTGGCAGTTGTAGGCGTGTAGGTGTAGCTAATTACCTCGCCGTCATCGGTAGTTGTAGTGACTACTCTACCTTGTCCATCAAATGAATTGTTTGAAACCGTAGTATCCGTTGGCTTTCCTGTTTCATCATAGCTGATGGATGTCATTTGAACAACATTCGATGGTGAAGGCTCAGGGGTAGGGGTTGGTTCATCTTCAGGTTTACAAGAGTTTAGCGACAATGCTAACGCTGCTGATGGCAATAAAAAAAATAGACGATTTAATTTCATAATAACGCGAAGATAGTAGCAAATTTCAAAGCCTTGATTATTTAACGACGAGAGGAAGCCTCAATTGGATGAAATAATTCCATAATAAAAAATAGAATCTTTCTAAATAGATGGATTTTTCGTTGATTTTGTTGTTATTTTTGTAATATGGAAAAAAGCATGCAAGACGTAATTACCGTATACGCGGAAGCCACTCCCAATCCCGAGAGCATGAAGTTTGTGGTTAACAAAATGTTGTTGCCCAATGACAGCGCCGATTTCCGTACGAAAGAATCTGCTGCAGGCGGTGGCGCCTTAGTTGAAGCATTGTTTGATATGCCCTTTGTGAAAGGGGTGTTTATCATGAATAATTTTGTGAGTATAACCAAGAATAATGATTACGAATGGTTTGATTTGATACCTGATTTGCGTGGGTTTTTCCAAGAATGGGTAGAGAAAGGAAAAGAAATAGTAGCTCCTAAAAAGCAATTGTCCGAAGCCGAAGAGGGTGAAATTGAGCGAAAGATAAAACAGTTGTTGGAGGATCATGTGAGACCTGCGGTAGAAATGGACGGTGGTGCAATCGATTTCAAAAGTTTCGAAAACGGAGTTGTAACTGTTCAAATGAAAGGTTCTTGCAGCGGTTGTCCTTCCAGTACAATGACATTAAAAGCAGGTATCGAGAATCTGTTAAAGCGCATGGTGCCGGAAGTGGTTGCGGTTGAAGCCGAAGCGGTTTAATCAGACGGAGTGGTATAATGAGTTTTTTCGGTTTCGAATAAACTCTTCGTTTGACTTCTTTTTGATTTTCTATTATTACTATATCATTGGGATTGCTGAGAGTAGATTAAACTTCAATTACTGCATTGTTATGTAGTGATTCCCGTATGGCGTTAATCCGTAAAACTATTTTTCTTTGTTGCGTTTTTTGCAAATAATTATTGATCAATGGGTTTGTTTATCCGGCTTATTTCCAACATATTTGCCCAATATCGAATTAACTTGTAACGCACAATCATGTTAGAAATTATACCTAAGAAAGATCCTGATTTCAAATCATTACACCAGTTTTTTACATTCGCCGCTAATAAAATTCATCATGCCGATAGACCGTATTTGATGTATAAGGAGGCGGGTAAATGGGAGCATTATACCTACAAAGACATCGAGGAGGTTGTAAATCAAATAGGGGCATGGTTTATCGAGATTGGTTTGGTTAAGGGGGATAGAGTGTCGATGGTAGTGGATAATTGTCCGGAATACTACATGATCGATCAGACGATTCAGAAGCTTGGATTAATCAACGTTTCGATTTATCCTACGTTAACGGCCGATGAGACAGAATACATCATCAACGATTCGGGTGCCAAAGTGATTTTCTTGGGGAATGCCTTTTTACAAAAGAAATTCAAGAAGGTTCAGGATAAATGTCCAACCATTATTAAGGCAATTAATTTACCCAATGAGTTGGAAGTAGGAGGATTGTTTACTAATTTTAACGATGTTAGGGCGGAGGGACAATCGCTATTATCGAAGCATTCTGCAGAAATTGAAGCGAGGTTTGAAGCAGTTGAAAAAGACGATCTTTCTACATTTATTTACACTTCGGGAACCACGGGGATGCCAAAAGGTGTGATGTTAACCCATTACAATTTCATGAGTAACTGCTACGATGCAAAGGAATTGTGTCCTGCCATCACCAAGGATGATTTATACCTCAGTTTCTTACCGTTAAGTCACGTTTTCGAACGATTGGCTACGATGTATTTGAGCACCTATATCGGAGCACAAGTTGCATTTGCGGAGAACATCGATAAAGTAGCCCAAAATATTGGTGAGGTTAGACCTACATTAATGGCTGCGGTTCCACGATTGTTAGAAAGAGTGCACGATAAGGTATATAAAAATGGTACCGAAGCGGGCGGCATCAAATCGAAAATTTTCTTGTGGGCATTAAAAGTGGGAGCCGAAGTTAGAAAATGCGATGACCAAGGAAAATCCGTTGGACCCGTGTTAGCGATGCAACGCGCTCTTGCCGAAAAATTGGTGTATTCTAAAATCAAAGCAAAAATGGGCGGTCGATTGAAAATGTTTGTATCCGGAGCGGGTGCACTGCCTGTTCACGTGGGTGAGTTTTTTGCCGCCATGGGAATGAAGGTTCAAGAAGGTTATGGCTTGTCGGAAACCTCTCCATTGGTTACGGTAAATGAATTTGAACGACAAGTATACGGCACGGTAGGTAGGGTAGCACCAAGACAGATGGTGGCAATTCAAGACATTGAAACCAAGAAAATACTGGCGGTTCAAACCTACGATAGTTTTGATGCCAACTATGCTTCCGAAGAAGGCGAGATTTTAGTAAAAGGTCCGAACGTGATGCAGGGATATTGGGGCAAGAAAGAGGCAACTGCCGAAGTTTTTGATGCGGATGGCTGGTTCCATACCGGGGATATTGGTCGATTTGAACGCGGATATTTGAAGATTACAGACCGATTAAAAAACATGTTGAAGACATCCTTAGGAAAAAACATCTACCCCACGCAGATTGAGAATGTGTTATTACGCAGTCCAAGATTGGAACAGGTGTTTATTATCGGTGATAAAAAAGAATATTTAACGGCCATCATTCACCCCAACATGGAAGAATTAAAAACAGCGTTTGGTGGCAGAAAAGACTATTTTGAATCCAGCGATCCTTTTATCCAAGATGAGGAAATTAAAAAGTGGATGTTGGAAGATATCAAGAAGTTAAACGAGAAGTTGGCGAAGTTTGAACGTATTAAAGATTTTATCATCAAACGCGAGCCATTTAGTGTGGAGGCCGGCGATATGACGATAACCTTAAAGGTGAAGAGAAAGGTGGTAATGGAAAAGTACAACGAGCAAATAGAGGCGATGTACGTTTAATCCTTAGCCAATTAATTTAACCCAAACGAATAACAGGATAAAAAACCCAAGTTGAATTAAGTACATGGCCGAGGCCATTCGATTTTTTGCGGGTTTCACGTTGCTATTTACCAGTAGGTGCATTCCAAAGGAAATCACAAACCATGCGATATAGTTTTTCAATGGTATAATTCCATTTTTCCATTGCCAAAAATCGTATCGCATGGCTACCGGTTCCATGAAAAAATCGTAGGTTGTCATAAGTACAGCTCCTGCTAAGGCGGCTAACCAAGGATTAGCAATTCTTCCAGAGGTGATTGATCCTGTAAAAAATACGAGGGCTGCCCAGTTTAAGCCAATGAGGTAGGGGATACCTTGCCAGCCCATTCCCAAGGTTTTACCGTAGTGGTAGTTCCCAAAAATAACGCCTGTTTTAACTCCGGCATATTCGATAAAGAATCCTAGTACTCCCGCTGTTAGGATTAAAAATACAAATTTAGCTTCCCATTTTTTGTGAAAGACCCAGGCGATAATAAAGGCGCCAATAATATTCAGCGGGGTAAGCTTTAGAAACAGCGGGTTAAGGGATGGGACTACAAAACCAATAATGCCAACACTATAAATGATGCAAATGATGGTAATAAATCTATTCTCTACGGTATTCATGAGGTTGTGGTAGAATAATCGGGTAGTTGATGATTACGAATTAAAAAAGAAGCAATGGGTATAGGTAATTTAACCGGTTGTAACTACTGCGAAGTTCGATACAATAAGTGTAATTAATGGATTTGAAGTTGTCTTTTTTATTAACGGATTTTGGTTATTGTATGCACTTGGCTACAATATTGGCACTTTGAACGCATAACGGTATTCCGCCACCGGGGTGTACACTGCCTCCACAAAAGTACAATCCTTGGAATTCTGTAGAGAAATTTGCTTGCCTAAAAAAAGCGCTCATTTTATGATTGGATGAACTACCGTACAGACTACCTCGATTTGAGCCGGTTCTTTCTTCAATTCGAAGTGGGTCCAAATAATCTTCCACTTCAATCAACGATTCGATATCGCAATGAAGGTGGTGATTTATTTTTTTAATAATTTGTTTTCGGGCAAAAGCTCGAAGTTTATCCCAATCTTGTCCATAATTAGCTGGGGCATTGATCATTACAAACCAGTTTTCGCTTCCTTCGGGAGCATCTTTGGGGCAATGTTTGGACGTGATATTAATATACACGGTGGGGTTTTCGTACAGATCTTTTTGGGTAAATAGATGTTCAAATTCTTGGGGATAATCGTCGGTAAAGAGTATATTGTGAACATCCAATTGCGGGAAAGTAGCCTTGATGCCCCAATAGAATATTAATGCAGAACTACTGTTTTCGGCTTTTCTTATTTTAGTTGGGACCGATAGTTTAAGCAGATGATTGTATACTCGTTTGGCATCCACATTGGCTACTACGGTACCAAATGCTAGATTTTGGTTGTTGGTTGTGAGGCCTATTATTTTCTTTTTCTTAAGAAATGGTAGACTCGATTTTTGATAGTTGATAGCAGTGACATTGGATCCAAAATGAAATACTACACCATTTTCCCGTGCTTGCGCTGCGAGGGTTTCGGTGATACTGTACATGCCTTTTGCTGGCAAAAATGCTCCATCCAGCATTTCTAATTGCGGTATAACATTTAAGGTTGCCGGTGCCTTGTATGGATTGGAACCATTGTAGGTGCCATACCGATTAAACAGTTGAATTAGATTTGGATTGCTAAAAAACGATGAATTTGCATCATTCATGGTTCTTAGCATGTCGATTCTCCATAAATTCAATATCCCGATAATGCCAGTTTTTGATAAATAGGTTTTTAATTTATGGAGGGAATTTTCAAGAAAAACGGGTTTAGTAATCGTATATATTTTTTTGTATTTGTCTAGATAATTCTTGATTTGATATGGGTTTTCGTTAAAGGTAGTTGCCGCGGATCGGATAAATTCTTTAACATCTGCGGGTGCAGAAAATGTACTACCATCGGCAAAGAAATAATTGCAAATTGTATCTAATTGTAAAACTTCAAAATTGTTTTTTTGTGTTTCCGATAACAAGGAGATCACCCAACTGGGTTGGGTAAATAGGGAAGGACCGGCATCGAATCGATAGTGGTTAAGTTGTATTTGTTTTAATTTTCCTCCGGGGGAATCAGTGTTTTCAAAAACATGTACTTCATGACCTTTCTTTGACAAAAGAATGGCTGTTGCTAGACCGCCTACACCTGCTCCGATTACCGCGATTTTCATGATTATGGAACAACAGGGGTATGAACTTGTTTGTAAAAAAGGTCAATAACTATAAAAAGTTGCAAATTGGGCGCTGTTAAATCCTTGATTTACTTGAGATTGTCTATTTTTTGCGACAATAAAATTTTTTTTTAATTTTTTTTTGCTATTTGTAATTTCCAATATATTTTTGCACCACACTTAAATAGGAAAAACAAAAAAATGAAAAAGATCTCTTTCGCATTTGCAGCTGTTGCTTTATTTGCTTTCGCTGCTTGTTCTAACGGAACTGAAACTGCTCCTGCTGATTCTGCTACTAACGATTCAAACGTAGTAGCTGCTCCTGCAGATAGCAACACTACTGATTCTAACGCTGCTGATAGCGGTGCAACTGCTGCTCCTGTAGCTGCTCCAGCTCCTGCTGCTCACTAATCAGAAAATTAAAAAGAAATTTTGAAAGCGCTTGGAAACAAGCGCTTTTTTTATTATTTTTGTGCTGATGAAGAAAAATCTGGCCATAGCGTTGTTGTTGTTACTGGTTTCGGTAACACGCGCTGAGTCCCTTGAAAATGGGGATAATCCGCCAGCTGCAGTGTCTGTTGCAGGGCCTTCTTTTTCATTAACGCCCAACCCTGTAACTGGTTCTCATTTTTATGTAAACTTGGCTTTTTCAGAAGCTCAGTACCCTGAAGCGGGAATTATTATCAATGATGTTTTAGGGAAAACCGTGTATTCTTATGGTTTAACCAAAAACGATTATGCGTCAGGCAGAATTCGAATTGATGTTGCCGATGCTATGCTTGACAAAGGCGTTTATTTTGTTCAAGTGAAAAGTGGTGATGCCACCAAGACGTTGAAATTGGCGATTCGCTAATTTTCAATTGTGGTAGATTGAATTTTTCCATAGAATTATTTACTGCCCTACATTCACCCCATTAAAATTCTTATTATTTATGATTCTTATTCGTAATGCACGCAGTTCTGATGTCGCGGCAATGCACGGACTTATTTTAGAATTGGCAGAATACGAAAAGGCACCCCATGAGGTAATTGCTACGGAAGCTACCTTACACGATGCTCTTTTTGGAGATTCACCGGTTGCTATTGCTTGGGTTGCGGAATTAGACAATGTAGTTCGCGGTATGGCAATTTGTTACTTACGCTATTCTACCTGGAAAGGAGTAACCTTGTATCTTGAAGATCTTATCGTTCATGAAGAATATAGACAGCAAGGATTGGGAAGGGCTTTGTTAACCCAATGCATTCAATTTGCGAAAGATAAAAATTATCAACGGGTATTATGGCAGGTACTTGACTGGAATACACCGGCTATTGATTTTTACAAACAATTCAATACCCAGTTTGATGCAGGGTGGTTGAATGCTTGGATCGATATTCAGTAAGGTGTAATTAGAACTGTAACATCAAACCAGCGATGGTAGCACTCATATAGTTTGCTAATGTTCCAACCAACAGTGCTTTGAATCCCAATTTCGCTAAATCCGTTCTTCTGCTGGGCGCAATTTTCCCGATTCCTCCTACTTGAATAGCGATTGAACTGAAATTTGCAAAGCCGCACAAGGCAAACGTTGCGATAGTAGCGCTAATCGGCTGCAATGAGGATTGAATATCTTTTAATTTTAAGTAACCAACAAATTCGTTTACAACGAGTTTCGTGCCCATCAGACCGCCTACGGCATGAATATCTTTAGATGGTACCCCCATAATCCAGGCAAATCCGGAGAATACATAGCCCAGTAACCATTCCAACGATAGTTGAGACATTCCCATCATGGACCCCAATTGACCTAATAAAAAATCGATAAAAGCAATCAACGCCAAAAATCCAATTAGCATGGCTACTACGTTTAGGGCTACGCCCAAACCTTCGGCGGCACCTTGACTAATAGCATCCAATAGGTTTGCATTTTCTTTTTTAACTTCTAATTTTACCTCCCCTGCAGTTTCGCTGGGTTCGGTTTCTGGCCATACGATTTTGGAAATTACTAAAGCCCCGGGTGCAGCCATAATGCTGGCGGCCAGTAGGCTGGAGGCATCGATGCCTAATGCGATATAGGTAGCCATCACTCCCCCTGCGATACAAGCCATAGAGCCGCTCATGCTTGCCAGCAACTCGCTCATTGTCATCCCTTTTACATAAGGTCCTATCATTAATTGGGCTTCTACCTGGCCAACAAATGCGGAGGAGATGTTACTGAGTGATTCACTGCCACTTACTCTCATGGTTTTGTTCATGAAACGCGCAAATTGTTTGATGATCCACTGCAATACGCCCAAATGATAAAATATTTTCACCAAAACAGCTACGAAAATGATGGTAGGGATAACGCGGAAGAAGAAGATGAAATTCTGACCGAACGTATCGGCCATGGCCTTGTCTCGAGCTAATGGACCAAATACGAATTCGGCTCCTTTATCGGAAAACATGAGTAGTTTTTGGACGATTTTACCTAGGAACAAAAACACCGATTTTCCAACGCTGGTTTTTAGAATAAAAACGGCCAGTAAAATCTGCATCAACAGCCCTACACCCACGGTGCGATAATTGATTGCTTTTCTATTATTCGACAGGGCGAATGCCAGTACTAAAATGGTAATAAAACCAAGGATTCCAATAAAATTCATGCGCCAACAATATTACGGGAATATTCCCAAATTATTGCGCAGATTTATCGGTAACCTAATCCAATTTCTATGGAATCGATGAGGCTGTGAATTACTTTAATATGTATTTCTTGGGCTCTATCGGCAAAATTTGAGAAGGGTGCACGAATTTCGATATCGCACAAATCTTTTATCACACCTCCATCTTTACCAGTTAATCCTATGGTAGTCATGCCGATTAATTTGGCTGATTCCATAGCATTTACGATATTCTTACTGTTCCCGGAAGTACTAATCCCCAACAAAACATCGCCAGGTTTCCCCAAGGCTTCTACGTATCTGCTGAAAATAAAATCGTAACCGTAATCGTTGCCCACACAGGAAATATGGGAAGGATCCGAGATAGCTATCGCAGCGATTCCAGGCCTGTTATTTCTGTATCTGCCGGTAAGCTCTTCGGCAAAGTGCATGGCATCGCAATGACTTCCTCCGTTTCCACAACTTAGTATTTTACCCCCATTTTTAAGCGCTGCAATCATGTGTATGGCCGCCGCGCTGATGTTCTCCATTTGCTGGTCATCATGTAGGAATTGCGTAAGTATCTCTTGCGCTTCCAAAAAATGCTGTTTGATTTGGTGGGTGTTTTCCATACAGTTTGTTAAAAGTTAGGGAGTTTGATTGGTTGTTTACGCTTGTCGTTGTTTATACAGGTTTTGTTTTGATGTATTGGCAAGTTTAGGCAGTAAACGGGCAGTTTCGTTAGGGTATTATGCTGAGATATTCGTTATTTGTTGAGGTTGAAATTCTTTTTACCGTTGGTTAAGAAATCACGGAATGGCTCAATTTTAAACTGAAAATAATCGGCGCCTAAGGGTTGTTCCATCAATTTTTCATTTCCATCTATGATGCAATACAGCGGTTGGGTTGTTTGACCGAAATAGGCCTCTTCGATGTAGGCGTTTTTATCGCTTAACATGGTAATTTTCTGTCCATCGGGAGTAGTAAAGTGTTGATTTGTGGGTAATGCGATGCTTTTATCGTCTACATACAAACTCACAACCACAAAGTCTTCTTTAAGCATTTTCATTACGCTAGGATCGGACCAAACTTTCTCTTCCATTTTTCTACAATTCACACAGCCATGTCCGGTAAAATCGATAAACAGGGGCTTATTCAATGTTCTTGCGGCGGTTAGGGCTTCGTCGTAATCGAAGTAACCCGCGATATCGTGGGGAATGTGCAATTTGGTGTTGGTGTAGCTGGGGGGATTTGCGATGTTGCCTTCACCGGATTTGGATGCTTTTAAATTGCTATTAAAATCCTGGGTTGACAATGGCGGCATGTATCCGGCTAGCCCTTTCAACGGTGCACCCCACATTCCTGGGAGCATATACATTACAAACGAGAAGGAGGCAATGGCCAGAAACAATCGAAGTATACTTACATGAGGCACATCGGAATCGTGTGGGAATTTAAGTTTCCCCAGTAGATACAAGCCAAGAAGGAAGAAAATCACGATCCAAATCGACAAATAAATTTCTCTATCCAAAATACCCCAGTGGTAGGTTTGATCGGGAATACTTAAGAATTTTAAGGCAAAGGCAACTTCGATGAATCCCAATACTACTTTAACGCTGTTCAACCAGCCGCCTGATTTTGGTAAATTTTTCATCAGGTTGGGGAACATAGCTAACAAACCAAAGGGTAGGGCGAAGGCTAAGGAGAAGCCAAACATTCCGATGATGGGTCTTCCTGCGCCACCGTGAACCGCTTCCACTAATACTGTGCCCACAATAGGACCTGTGCAAGAAAACGAAACCAACGCAATGGTGATGGCCATAAAGAAGGAGCCTGCAATTCCTCCACCGTTGGATTTGGAATCCATTTTGTTAACAATCCATGCGGGTAAAACTATTTCAAATGCACCGAAGAAACTTGCGGCAAATACCAAGAAAATTACGGTGAAGAAAATATTGGGAATCCAATGCGTACTCAACCAATTGGCTGCTTGAGGCCCAAATACCATGGCGGTAATGGTACCTAGGATGGTATAAATAGCGATGATGGACAAAGCAAAAACTGAGGCGTCCCGGATGGCAGCAGCGCGGTTGTTATTACTTTTAATGAAGAAAGCAACCGTCATTGGAATCATTGGGAATACGCAAGGGGTTAGTAAGGCTGCTAGTCCGCTTACAAAAGCCAAAATAAACAAACCCCAGTAACTTTCGCCCTCTTCGTTGGCGTTACCGTCTTTTACGGAATTCCCCGTAAACTTCTTTTTTTCTCCCGATTTCCAAGTTTTGTAGCCTGCATCGGTAGTGATGGCTGTATTGCTGTTGTTAGATGTGTTTTCGGAAGGTGTTTCTACGGTTTGTGCATTTTCAGTGCCAATGGCAGCTGGGTCGGTGTTTTGTGCGGGATTTGATCCAATATTAGTGGGTGTGTTCGCAGCTTCAACGGATGCAGCGATGCTACCAGTAACCGCTAGTGCTGGGCTGGTGATTTTAACATTTCTAATATTATCGCAACCGCCTTCGTTACAAATCTGACCGTTGAAAATCATTTCAATTCCTCCTGCAGGAATTGCTTTTAGCACTTTGATTTTCTGTCTAAATTCGCCCTTGCCGGTAAATTCGCCTGTAGCGCAGTTAAACACTTCGGTCTCCTTAACCATTTTATCGCCTACACCATAGAATTTACCCACCAACTGATAATTTGCATTGGGTGTAAAATCAATGGAAGCCCGTATCGGACCATCGTCTTCTGGGCAATCGGATTTTTCGCTGTAGACGTGGAAGCCAGCGGCTACATCAAACTTGATAATGAGTTCAACGATATCCCCTGCTTTTGCATTGCTTTTGGAAAAGCTAGCGGTGAAAGTAGGTTTTGGGAAACCAGCGGCTTGTAAACTGATAATTCCTGTTAATAAAGCGAAGAAAAATGCGAATCGTTTTAGCATCGTTTTACAAAAATCGGATATTTTCCCTAAAGTACGTGTGACCAAAGTACCAAAGTTATAGGAATCCGTTGTGCATAGTAAATTGTTCGATGTCCGCTTTGCTTGATAACCTATCGAATTGCACTGCCTTTTACTAATTATTTTTGAAGTTTGATGCTGATGAAAGTAAACACTGGGTTTCGATTTGGGTTATGTTTTATTGTTTTTGCGGCCAGTTTTGTGTCGATGGCTACCGCTCAACAAACCGTAAAGCAACAGGATCCGCCGGCAGAACCAGCCCCAGCTGTAAAACCCAAAATGACCACGCGGGCTTACATTGATAGTTTCAAAGTAGCGGCGATGGTGGAGATGAAGGCTTACGGTATTCCTGCTTCCATTACGTTGGGTCAAGGTATTTTGGAAAGCGCTTCTGGAAATAGCAAATTGGCGAAAGAGTGCAACAACCACTTTGGAATCAAATGCAGATCAACTTGGACCGGCAGATTTTGTTTGGCCGATGATGATGCCAAGGACGAGTGTTTTCGCGGGTATTTAACCGCCAACGAGAGTTACCGAGATCATTCCTTGTTTTTATACGAAAGCAAGCGGTATGCAAAATTGTTTGAGTTAGCGTCTACCGATTATAAAAATTGGGCCAACGGGTTGCGTGAAGCTGGTTATGCTACCAATCCTTCGTACGGGAATTTATTAATTGGGGTTATCGAAAAATATCGATTGGCCATGTACGATTCCATGGTGGTGATGGGGGAAGATTTTTACACCCCATCCAATACTGCAGCAACCGCATCGGCCGTTAATGGAATTCCTGCCATCATGGCTAGACCGGGAGAAACTCCTGAACAGCTAGCAGCTCGATATAATTTGGAGGTTTGGCAGATTTATAAATATAACGATATCAAACAAGGGGAACAGATTAATCCCGGGGAGATTATTTATTTAAAACCTAAGAAAAAACGCTCCACGGAGTCAACCCATACGGTAAAACAAGGGGAATCGTTGCACGATATTTCCCAAATGTATGGGATTAAAATGAAGCATTTGTACAAGCTGAATCGATTAACACCGGGTCAGGAGGCGCAAATCGGAGAAATTATTAATCTTCGTGATAAACGGGAACAGGCACCGAAAGTTGCCAGTACTGCGGTTAGTACCAATGCCGTGGATATTATTTTGAATCGACAAAAAATCGAAAATTCCGCCAATCCGGTGCAAACGGCCGCCAATGGGTCTGTGTACGAGGTGCAAAGAGGAGAAACCTTGCAACAAATCGCTGCCCGATTTAATACCACACCGTTAAATTTAGCACGATGGAATAATTTGGATATGTTGGAAGTATCGGCTGGACAAATACTGGTATTAAAACCCAATGTGAAGCCCACGGGTAGCGAAGTTCCCGAATCTCGACTGAACGGCAACAACAACGTTTCTGCCCCCGCCGCAGACACCTATCATTTTGTTCAACCCGGTGAAACCTTGTATTCCATTTCTAAGAAATACGGGGTTACGGTGGATTCTGTAAAGTATTTGAATAAGTTAGGTGATAATCAAATACGCGTAGGGCAGCGATTGAAGGTGAAGTAATTCGCTTCCTTTAGTTAATGTAGTGAGTGGGGGTACTATCCCAGCAACACGGAAACTTCGGTAGTTAACAATTGTTTGCTTGAATGAATTACAAGCTCGCTTCCTGCAATTCTTCAGATACCATCATTCCTAACACCTTTTCTACCATGTTTTTGGATCCGATGTACAAGGGAACTCGTTGGTGCAATTCGGTGGGTTTAACATCCAACACTCTTGCGCTTCCGGTATGGGCAAGTCCGCCGGCTTGTTCTGCTAAGAATGCCATAGGGTTCAACTCGTACATCAACCGCAATTTCCCGTTGGGTGCTTTTTCGGTGGATGGGTACATGTAGATACCGCCTTTTAATAGGTTACGATGGAAATCGGCAATTAAACTACCGATGTATCGAGCTGAATAGGGTCGATTTGTAGCCTTGTCTTTTTCCTTGCAATAAGCTACGTATTCTTGCACTCCTTCGGGGAATTCGTTCAAGTTTCCTTCGTTTACGGAATAAATTTTTCCATCATCAGGGGTGGTGATATTGGGGTGCGATAAACAAAATTCTTGAATCGAATCGTCCAAAGTAAAACCATTAACACCCATTCCCGTAGTGTACACGAGCATGGTACTGCTACCATAAATGAAATACCCGGCAGCTACTTGGTGTTTTCCCTTTTGCAAGCAATCCGTTACGCTGGGTTTTTCGGTGAAATTGGTTCTGCGGTAAATAGAAAAAATAGTACCGATGGAAGCATTCACATCGATATTGCTGCTACCATCCAACGGATCCATGGCCACGATATATTTCTCGTTTTCAGCACCTTCTACGTAATAAACTTCGTCCATCTCTTCGGAAATTATCATGCAGACTTCTCCGCTTCTACTGATAGCCGCTAAAAACACGTCGTTTGCAATTACATCCAATTTCTTTTGTTCTTCGCCTTGTACGTTGGTAGCTCCGTGATTGCCGAGGATATCCACCAATCCGGCTTTGCGTACGTCGCGATTAACTACTTTAGCAGCTAACTCCAAGGAACGGAAAATTTTACTGAGCGAACCTTGTGCGTCTTTATACAAGGATTGCTGATCTACGATAAATTGTTCGAGGGTAATAAGTTTTGAATACGGCATAGCAGTTTTACGTCCCGTAGGTATTTATTTTGCAAAACAACAACAAAATAGTTAAATAAACGATTATTACTATTGGTAAGGGCAAACAATGAGAATATTTAAATTCGGTGGAGCGTCTGTAAAAGATGCCGCAGGAGTAAAAAACGTAGCGTCCGTAATTCGAGAGTATGGGCAAGGGGATTTATTGGTGGTGGTTTCGGCTATGGGGAAGACTACCAATGCGTTAGAGGAAGTTGTTCATCATTGTTTTCATCAAACAGGGAAAGCCCAAGAAGCTTTATCCAAGGTGTTTGATTATCACAATGCTATACTGTCTGAGCTCTTTCCGAGCAATGATTTGTATGGGGTGAACGACATTAAAAATCTTTACTTAGAGCTTGAATGTTTTGTAGATAGCCCCAATGTTTTGGACGATTACGATTATTTGTACGATCAAATCATTGGTTATGGGGAGTTGATGTCTACTAAAATTGTGAGCAATTATTTGTTATCGCAGCAGGTTGGAAATCAGTGGCTGGATGCGAGGAATTTTATCATTACCGATAGTAGATACCGCGATGCACGCGTGGACTGGAAAGCAACCGAGCGATTAATTTCAAAACGATTATTCCCCATTGCAAAGAAGAATTTGATTATCACCCAAGGGTTTATTGGACGAGGGAATACGGGGGAGACCACTACCTTAGGCAGAGAGGGTTCGGATTATTCGGCGGCCATTTTTGGTAGTTTGATGGGTGCAGAATCTATTACGATTTGGAAGGACGTTGCTGGGGTGATGAGCGCAGATCCTAGAAAGTTTGATGATGCTAAATTATTGAGTGAATTGAGCTACAGCGATGCCATTGAGTTGGCTTATTATGGCGCTTCGGTAATTCACCCCAAAACGATACAGCCGCTACAACAGCGAGGAATTCCTTTGTTTGTTAAGTCGTTTATCAATCCATCTGCCTCGGGTACTTGTGTTTCTTCGGACGGAAGGTCGTTAGATAGTGCATGCAAAATCCATAAGAGCAATCAATTATTGGTTGAAATCAGCACCCAGGATTTTACATTTATCGCCGAGGATCATTTGAAAGAGATTTTTGCGGCGATGGCAGAGAATAAGGTGCGGGTAAATCTGATGCAGAATTCGGCGATTCAATTTCGGTGTGTGATTGACAATAAGGAAAACCGACATGAGCCATTGGAGCGGTATCTGGAGTCATTGGGATTAAAAGTAAATATTACCGGGGATTTGGAGTTGCTTAGTGTGTATCATCCACAGAACTCTTTGGGAGCCGTTGGTGAGGTATTGCCAGAGGGTATTAAGCAAGCAAAACGCATACTTCTACAGCAGAATTCCGGCACGGCCACGCATTTTTTGCTGGGGTAGGTTTGCTACGTTGTTGCAAAAAGTGATATGGATTGTTTCAATAATTGAAAATTGAAACACGCAAAGAACGGGTGGTACGGGTGAATAGATTGTATTGTTTTGTTGTAAGTAAATGAATTTCAAAGAACTTTACGTGTGACTTTTTTGAAAGTTGTTGCTTTTAATCGACTTTGAAACATGGTACAGGCAATGTTGTTTTAGTGAATAAAAAGTTGCCCCCAACTTGCGG
>JACCDH011002587.1_pt1 | contig 87728 bp, 87 predicted proteins | sample 7442481 | NCBI WGS metagenome assembly JACCDH01 (sample SAMN15323433, study PRJNA562643) | freshwater metagenome | isolation source: river surface water | place: USA:Blue River Watershed | collected 2017-08-15 | reverse complement strand
CCGGTAAGCTTACTTAAAATATACGACTTTCCGCTTCCGGGTATGCCAACAATCTGAATTATTTTTGGCATCATATTGTATAGCATATAAATATTTTTAAATATTAGTATATAAATGTGTGATTTCGAAGCCCGTATTGAAGAACTCAGAGCTGAGGCCAGCCGAATAAAACAAGAGCCAACGTATCAAAAGTTAAATGTAAAGGGAAATCGAAATCCTACCGAGCAGCGAACATTCGACGCTTTCCGAAGACGACTCGGAGATATTGAAACGCAAATCAGTGATTTGAGTAAAAATATTTATGATCGCGATCACGCAAAACTGCCATGTGAGCCGCAAACAGTGGCTTGGAAAGTTCCAAAAAATACGGCAATCCGGCATGAAATGGCCCAAAAAAAACCAAATGTTTTTAATGCGAACACTCATGTGATTATTAAAACATCAAAAATTCAGACACGACAAATGCTTGATGACGATGGCTTGGATATGTTTTTGGGAAAATAAAATTTAGTGTGATGGCATGTAGTATACAATATCTGTATATTTAGGATATTCTCTTTTTTGCGCCACAGTACCATAGGTCTTAGTAATAATTTGTGTTTCAGAATCTAGTGGATAGTAAATTTTATTGGCGTATCTATCGTATAAATAATCAGTCATATGTTCGGCTCCAGCAATAGGTACTGCCGCGACTGGTCCGGCGCGGGCTGCCTCTGCGCGCGCATTTGCTACGGCGGCACGTTTAGCGTCGGCTTCATTTTTCTTAAGCTCAACACGGTTCAACATTTGTTTATGTTTTTCTTCGGTTTCAGGACTATACTTGGGTTTGCTCCAGCGCCGCTTGCGAGAGAGCTCAGTGCTGACTTTATATACTAGTGTAAATAAGTCAGTGGCGGGGGATTTTTCAGTCATCTCAAAAGTACGCCCGTATAATAATTTCCAGCTATATTTGGGAACTACAGTTTGAATAAGCGCCATATCAATATCATGTGTAGAAACAGCAGCTTCAAAATCGCCGCGACTTACGAGTACTAGTGCCAAATATCCGTGATATAAATTTTGCTGAAATGACTCACCCATAATTAACAGAGTGTCTTTATGATTAGCGGCACGAGTGTATTTTTTAAGAATTTCAAGCGAAGCTTCATCAAGATTAAACTTAAATACACTAATTAAGTCAGTATCAATAATATCACATACAAAATGTTTATGAAAAATATGTTTTCCGTTAACAGTATCAGGTCCCATTAACACTGGTGTGTTGATCCACACCGCGCATCCACCTTGCCGTCTGTTAAGTGAGTTTGGCTCCCCTAATACTTTTTGCGCATTTGCTAAAACAGTCAGTGCGCGTTGGCTCTTCCAATCTAGTTTACTCATGTATATTATATGATAATAATATAATATTATATAATATATATACTATACTTAAGCAACATGGAATCTGAAAAAGAAAAGAAGAAAGACCACAAGCTATTAAACTTTCTAATTGTTGCGGTCATTATATCAGCTCTGGTGTATGTTTATTTAACATATTCCCAAGAGCAATTTAGCGACAAGTTTTACCTGGATCAAATCGCAAACGTCAATAGCGACCCAGTATACTTTAAGTATGGTGGTAATGAGCGCGACATTTTGGGCCAATCTAGCCGCGATTATTATTTAGAAAATCAGAGATACGCCCACTCATACGCTGCGCCACAACTGCTGGCCGGCGATGCCGCATTTACTAATCGCACTGGTTATCTGGACATGCCCAGCGAATATAGGCCTAGGCCAATGTCCGCATTTTTGGCACTGAGCGGAAATACTATGGCACAGGAAACTGATTGGTAGTTTTTGATTTAAATATATACTCATAAATCAATCAATGACTGAACATTTTAAAAATCTTAGAGCCCAGTTAATAGACATCCAGAATAAGCACGGTGCGCCTGGTCATAATGCTATTTCAGAAATCACATCTGATATTTTTATCACTAATATTGAAAACCTAGCCAGTGTTAACACCATTCAGGATTATGGGATTAGTGTAATTATATGTTTGGTTGACGTGCCTATTCCTAAAAAATACATGAAAGCAAAATTCGTAATTCTTAAATTAGAGCATGTCGATGATGAGCGCGAGCAGATACTTCCGACTCTGTATAGGCTTTATAATGAAATATATTCACATCTAAGTGAGGGTCGTAAAATTCTAGTCTGCTGCCGCACCGGCACTTCACTATCGCCAGCCATAGTGGCCTCATATCTGCTACGCCGGCAGTATTTACTTAGAATCTCACACTGTTATAATATTCAAAAGTCCAAGACTCGAAAAAAAAGTATACTTGGACTCTGCGGGACGGATAGCGAACTGCCTATGATTTTTAAATTTATACTACAGAGTCGTAAATGTATGAAGATAAATCCAGGATTTATAATGGCGCTGATTGTATACGAGACCAAAATTAAGCAGAGTATTCATGATAATATATCCGTATTAAGCGCTATGCGAAATGAGATTGCGCCAGTTCCTAAGCAGATTAAAACTGCGGCGCCTACTCCTGCTCCAAGATATGATACTCTGGCCGATGTGAGGCGCTTCGATATCAGTTCACTTTAGACTTTTTAGTTTATTTTACTTTTTTTGCCTTTTTGGATTTTGCCCTCAGTACGAGTGCGACTACGGTGACTGCGATAATCAGTAGAATTACATTGAACACAATTATAAGTGCCGCCATGGTATATCTGCCACTGATCTCGGCGCACTCGGCTTGAATACTGTGAACTTGATCACCTTCGGTTCCAAGATTTAACTTATTGACTACTGTCTTATCTGGACATGAAAAGTTTTTTTTCACATATGTATGTCCGCCATAGCTGGGTTTTATTGGTGGATATGTGCTGTCATCTCCATTTAATCGGATGCCCATAAATCCGGGTCCGGCATCTGAATCATATAAGCTTAAATCTCTGATGCCGAATCCAGAATTTAATTTGTATTTTTTACCTGGACCCGAAGAAACAGTATGAGCAGTTCCATCCGAACAAGTAGCACCGATGCCAGTAGTGATTCCGCTATCAGGATCATATAAAATATCTAGTTCCTGGATATATGCGTTGCCGCAATCTATACTTTTACTGAGCCCTGTATTGGTGCCATATATATCGGATATCATTATACTATAGTGTATATAATATTTAGTGTTTTACTGATTTATTCTTTTTACGAACACATAAAACAGCTATAACTATAGCAATTATAACAACAAAAATTATTAGCAGAATCCACATGTATTGTAGCCCGGTAGAGCACTCGGCCTGAAGTTGTAATATGTAACTTTCGTCCTTAAGTTTATTTAAGTTAAGCTTACTTACACGACCGCGTGGACACTTAAATTCATGTTTAGTGAATTTATTATCAATTAATGCTTTTTCAATTGGGTCATCGGTTTCAGGATTTAATCTTAAATTAAGTACTCCGGGTTGATCGGGTCGACTATATAGGGTAAAATTATTAATACCTGAATCGGCGGACTGCGATGCCGTTTTATAGAAGTTCGGTAATTTAAAATTCGGATCCTCGATTACCTTTCCATTCGCACAAGTACCCTTCAGGCCGAGTATCATTTCACCCGCTTCTCCGGCCGTGCCAATCGTGAGGTCTAGATGATTTATATATGAATTTCCACAGTCCATAGAATATGGTACTGATGAATTCGCATATTCTGGCAAGTTCAATCCGTATGTGTCTGATATCATTATTATATGCAATGATGTATATTATGCGGAAATATTTTATTTACTCTTTTTATGTTTGCGCGCAAGTACGACAGCTACTATAATGGCCGCGAGTACAATAAACACAAACACAAGTATTAGTATAATGATGAGAGTTTTATTGCCTGAGCACTTCGCTTGAATAGACAGTGGCATCTTTTCATTTTTGGCCATCTGTAAGGATAACTCATTAATTTTTGATTTTCCTGGACACGTAAATTCATGCTTTTTAAAATCTTCTGGTACTTGAACATTAGTTGGAAGCTTATTCTCACTAGGATTAAAGCTGACTGCATATACGCCAGCGTCATTATGAGCAGAATGTGCGAGCAAGCTGTTAATACCATCCGCGCTACTATGTTTATATTGTCGAATGTCAGCAATATCAGTTCGCCCTTTTTCAATTACTGTTCCATTAGCGCAAGTTCCCTTAATATATGTCACGGCACTCATACCAGGAACATATCCAATGTCAACACTGTTCAGATAGGATGACCCGCAATTTATAGAGTCATCATAAAAATCTATTTTTTCTGCATAAGATCGTGGATCGGTTCCGTAAATTTCAGACTGCATAGTATATTGCGCGCAAAAAAATAAAGTATCGGTATTAATATTGTTGAGATTCATATACGAATGGTTCAACAGTAAGCTTAACGCCGACATTCATAGACTCAAGTTCATCGAAGAATAGCCGCGAAGACCATGTCGAACGTGCCTTAGAAATTTGTGGGTTCAGGCCTGACTTACGGCAAGCATTACATATAATTAAATTGGTGCGCTCGTTTACGACTGGCCGTGTGCCGCATGTATTACATACATAGATGTCGAAACCATCCGAGTCATCACGAAACTTCTCCATAATAAAGTGACCTGCTCCATGAGAAATAATAACATCTTTTTCCATTTCACCGATACGCAGACCTCCCTTATTTGCTTTACCCTCCACTGGCTGTCGTGTAATAACACATGTTGGCCCAGTAGAAATGGAGTAAATCTGCTTAGATACAAATTTTTGAAGTCGCTGATAGTAAGCAGGTCCAATAAAGATCATTGCGTCAATCCAGGATCCTGTAGTGCCATTAAACAGTCTCTCATTACCGTATCGATCCCATCCTAATCGCTCGAATTCATCGCCAACTGCTTCGAGATCAGTTTCACGAAATATGGTGGCATCAGGAATTATACCTTTGATAGTTGCGATTTTCCCAATGAACTGCTCGATCAACTGCCCGATGGTCATTCGCGATGGGAATGCGTGCGGGTTAAGTACCAGGTCTGGCACGATTCCATGTTTACTGAATGGCATGTCGGCCTGACTATACCCCATACCAGTTACACCTTTCTGACCTGCGCGACTTGAATTCCCTGTCCAAATTCCAACCCCTGATCGGCGTGTATAGAATGTATGATTTTTTACCTCTGGGCAATAAACCATGCCAGTATACTTAATAATATTCATAGTTGTCGAAGTAGAATCAATACCATCGAAACTATGAAAAGCTACATTAGATCCAGTATCCGCTGATATGCCCACATGAAGTGCCATATGCTGGACATAATCACGTAGTGCCGGCGTTAAATTTGTACACAATGTAAGTATAATATTCTGAGCTGCTTCAGAATTCAGATAGAACGGAAGTTCGCCTTTTAATCCCGTGATTAAATTTACCAAAATATCACTAAGTCTAATCTGAATATGCTTTCCATTAACACTATATACTAGGTTATAGTTTTTAATGGCAGGCGTCAACATTGTGAGCATAGATGCTGGTACTGTCATGATATTAGTATCCTTTGAAATTTTATATCCAGCCACGAATGCCCCATATATAAGCCAAAACTCATTGGCTACAGTTGAGTCCGATTTAAATGGAGCACAGTTTTTCTTGAATAGGTATCGCTTCTTTAGGAGTTTCTCAGAAGTTTTAAATTTTAATTTATTGCCGGAATATACAACATGTTTATGATTCATAGTAGATGTGATATTCATATGTGGGCTAAATATATTTAGCATATCCTCATCACAGCACTCAAATGAATACATATTAGTTAGCTGATGATACTCTAATTCTTGTGTGCGCATATTTAGCGTTGCCAAAACATGTCCACGATTTAGACTAGCTATACCAACCCAACCTACTGACGTCAGGACTTCATGATCTGGTGTTAGACAAAATTTATCACCAATGTCAAGCTCGCGAGTCTCAGAATATTTGATTCGCACAAATTCAGTGCCATCCTGATCTCGCGCAGGCAAGACCCTCTCAACATAAACTGGATTTCGGCCAGTATATATTGATGACGTGTCTTTGTATACAAATTTACTGGTAGCCTTGTTTAGGGCAATATATTTTCCAATAATCGGATCGCCATTATGTATAATAGTGCCCTCAGGCGGAAATCCCTTAACCAGCTTTGAATAGTTAACATGTTTTTTAATATCAGTGTTGAACGCAGTTGGTGTACCGAATTTCTCATCTTTATCTAGTTCGGCTTGAGTAAAACCAAAACTAGTACACTTAACAAGACCTCTCTGCGACGATGCGGTATTGAAGAACAGCGAATCCTCCTGATTAAATCCTCCTTTAGACATAATAGCAATGACGGCGTTGACCCCATTTGGGTAAATATACTTATTTACTATGGTCTTCACAATTGGAATTTCAGCATAATACTGAACAAAGGCATCTTTATCACATCGATATGGCCAGTTCAGCACATAAAATCCGCAAGTTTGACGGGTCTGGTTAGTCTGATATGTAATTCTAGGCGGTTGATTATGTTGAGCATATAAGCATGTGAGTGCTGGAATGCCTAATAACCCAACTGGAATTTCACAGTGAGTATATTGACGAAGTGAATTTCGCATGTGTGCCTGTATGTGGCCCAGTTGACCAGGTTTAGATGTCTTGCTGCCTGCTAGATACCTAATATCTGGGCACACATAGCAATTCTCAAGCTCTTCAGCAGCAATATATTCAATGATACCGTGCTCATGTAAATAATCTATAGTAATACTACTGTTGAATAATCCATGCATATGCTCAGGAGAAATCATGACGTCCTGTATAAAGCCAGTGTCCATGAACGGATCATAGCTGCTTCCAAATAGTGATCGCCCGACAGGATCAAGCTCGCCATTATTACGAACTACAATAAGAGTATGTAGCAATCGCCCATAGTCGACCCAGAATAAGATTTCATTGGAATCAGTATCCCAGTGAATAGTAGTCATTGGATCAATTTGCGACTTGGCACGAGTTACAGTTTTATCTGTAAAATTATGCCAAACATATCCGCGACGCATATCTCGATAGCGGGCCACCAGAAGTGGCGCATTTTGTGTGTATCCGACAGGCGTTCCGTTGACCAAAATAATAGTTAGCGACAGTTTATATATGTCCTCTGGAAAGACATGCTCAAGTTTAAGTATGGTCGGATCGCGACGCAACACATCTTTAAGAAGTTCCGATGAAGATGCACCAGACACGAATGCGCCAAAGCTCATCTGTTTAACCAAACCTACCTGTGATCCAGTGGGCGCCGACTGAAGTGGGCAAATTTTTCCAGAATATGATGGATGAACTGCGCGCATATCAACTGCTCGCTGATCCTGTTTTGTCGAGCTAGTATTAGCAATCCTAATAGTTCGCAAACTTGCCAGAAAGTTGAGCTGATTTTTACGAATCAGAAGTTCTGAGGCAAGACGATTTGGCACTGTTTTATTCTTAACAGTTAGCTCTTTATCACCTGTAACTATAGCCTGAATAAGTGCCTTCTCAAGTGCCGGAGCATCAATAGCATTCCTAAATATCTGGGCCAGGTTAACCTGACTGAAAGGCATTGACTTGAACGCTTTTTTGAAAGCATTTTTTGCGGGCATAACGATAGTCATATTGTAATCACGTTTGAATACCTTGGCAAAACTCATGCCGGCTGAGTCAATTCGCTTGGCTCCAAGATGATCACGATCAGTGGATTCAACTACTTTATACTCAACAAGTAGTAGTTTATGAATCAGGTGTCCAAGATATCTTAGCTTCATATGTCGCGAATCGGCAGATGTACCTAAGTGCGGAAGTACCCATTTATCCATGAGCTCAACAATATTAAGCATCAGATATTTTTTAGTATTCGCATCATAGTCTTCTTTACTTAGTGATTTTCCACTAAACACAGTAATCTGATGTGCGAAAAATTCAAGTAGTTTTCCCTGGTCTGTGATATTATACGCCTTGCCAAACTCAGGATCGGTCACAGTTAGCGCCGCTTCAACTATCTGAAACATGCGATCTGAAATAACATCTTTATGATCAGGTGTACTATACCCATATACAATATTATCGCAAATTTCCTGATCTGTGATCATACCCATCAGTCGGAAGATAATGTAAAATGGAATGTCCATCTTAAAATACTTGATCGAGTCAAAAGTCAGATAAATATTCTTGTTCTTGACATACTTAATAATCAGCTGAGACGAATTTTCGAACGCATCACCGGGTTTAGATATAAATTCTAAACGAGAAATTTCCTTTTCGTGACCAATATTCCTAAATATATGTGGCGAGTTAAAGAGCCTGGTTTCACGCATTGAGATTACCCATTCACCGCGAACTATAAAGTAGCCTCCTGGATCACGCGGATCTTCTTCCATATTTTTTTTAACGCTGGCTGGCAGATTATATGTATGACACAGGTGTGACCCCACCATGGTGGGTATATTCGCAATTTTAAGATTGTGAATTTCTCCAGTAATAACTCTGGGCTCGCCCTTATTAACCAGGTATGCTGTGGCCGTGAACTTCGCAGAAATATAGAGCGGGCTTGAGTAGTTTAATCTACTTAGCCGCGCTTGATTTGGGGTAAGGTCGACCTGTTTATTAGTATGAAAACTGGGCACTACCGGTTTACCCATCTTAGCATCGGTGAATGTACCAGTAACCGTTATCGACTCAATTTCTGTATCCTCTTGAGTATTAGTTCGCTTATTTTGAATGGTTACGTCAATTTTAAACAGCTGAGTTATAATCTGAAAAATACCATGAGATGTAAATGAATTATAGCTCTCTAAATGATGACCGACTAGACCCCGCTTGTCGATATTAGCATCAATAATAATGCTAAGTTCATCGGGGTCAATATTATCGCAATTAGTTTTATAAGCCATATTTATATAATGAGCAGAAATGTTTTAATATATTTATATTCAATTTTCAAAAACAAAAAAGAATTGACAGTTTATAGTACATGGTAGTAAACAACATACCAGACAGAAAAACATATAATAAAACTGACAACAGTCAATAGAGTATCAGCCATGATTATCATCTGCCGGCCGCATGTCCGAGTCAAAACACGTCTTATAACAAGTCGCGCCTTTCGAGTAGGCTCACTATGTGTATATAGCTTGTGATTTGTTAAACCCATTGCTAATTTAGTTCTAGAATCACACTTCATATATACGCAAACAATACAGTCGAAATCCATTTATGACTGCATAAAAAAATCATTTTTTTAAAATCATAGGTATGTATATATAAATTGGACAGTTAATACGGTGAACACTGCCGCCCAGCTAATAGCCAATAACACGGATATACCAAATTCACTCATTTGCTATACTGAGGCATAGCTTTAATAGTAATACATTCGCTTATGGCATGGGCATCTACAGCAACTAGAGCGTCCATTACAACACATGTGCTCTGCCTTAGCAGATTCGGGCTTAGGTTCAACCTGCTTATCCCTGTAATATAGGTATACCATAAGGATAACCAGCACTGCAGATAATACGTATTTTTCGTACATTATATACAGGAGCAAATTTAGTTACGTAAATAAAATAAATAAACATTAAGTCTTTACGAACCTATATGTTTCGCATACATCTCTAAGATCTTTTTGATTATTGTATTGAATAATGGAATTAATGGAAGACTTTCCAAGTATACTAATATAATCATCCCATAGTGAGTCGACCGGCTTATCTGACTTGCCGCCGCCCGATATAAGAGCGGCCATTATAACTGCTTTATTTGCCATAAGCTCTTCGGGTGTGGAGTGCGGCATTGGACTAACATGTATATGTAGATCTGGCTTAATATCAGAGTCAATTACAGAGTGAGATAAATCACGCCCAGACACTACTATATTACCTATAGCCGAAGCATCTCGAATGCTGGTATTGACGTCGGGCGTTTGCTTAATAAGTTTCCAATTTTTTCCAAGCATCCTAGTAATTTTACTGGCCGATTTATTTGCCATATCCTGTGTAATAGCTGATACAAATATTATGGAATATTGAGCTCCGCCAGTAATAATATGTGGCGGATGGCAGATTCCTAAATATATTAACAGCAGAATAATTATAATTATTAAGTCCATATATATTAATCTTAAATAATATACCCCGCTAAATATGTGTAAATGCGAGAAAACATCACTGGCGATAATTGTTTTGCTAATGGTTATTGTTATGTATATAATGTGTAAGCATCCGCAAAAAAGCGAAAATTTGTTGGGGCAGAAAAAACCAACACCGGCCCCAGGTCCGTCGCGGGCTGATATGCTGGCCGAAGTCGGCACGCTGCGAGCCAAGATGACCGATTTAGAATTGTTAATTGCGGCCAAGGCACAGAGCTTAAATGTTATGCAGGTATGGGATCGTGACATTGCCAAAAAAGATTTGCGAGCCTTAGAGGCTGAACATGCTGTATATAAATCACGGTATGATTATCTTAGAACACTGCTCTAACCATAATACTCTTGACCGGATACGATATTTCGAGTTTCGCTGATTGGCCCGCGCGAATAGACACTATCTGTTTATACTTAGGAGCTAATGTATACTGATCCACCGAGGCAGTTTTACTAAGATCCGACGCCACTGGGCTATTAGGATATACAGCATAGATTTCTATATACCTACCCGCATCGCGGCCATCATAATGTTTTGGTAAATTAATATCAAGCTTTTTGAGGTATATGGGAAATGTATAATTCATATATCCAGGTTTCGATAATTCCCAAACAGGTGTTTCCGATCTATAATTATCATATAGTCTTATATATGGGTTTGGTCTATCAGTCAGAGATTCGCGCGATTCTAGTAGCAATATTATCAACACTATAACAAGAACAAATTCGATCATATATTATTTAGGCACTTTTTAAAAAATGATTTTTTTATTAGCTTATTTGCATATGTCCTCTAACACCCAGAAATTAAATACTGTTTATCAAAAGTATAATATTCCATATCCGCTATTCAAATATAACATATGTGACAGGAAATTCATATGCTCATTTAGGCTGCCCAATAAATCTGTAGTGTATAGTGATCCCAAGGATAGTAAAAAGTTAGCCAAAGAAGCGGCGATCGAATTAGTGCTCAGTGATATCACTAAAATACTCGAGGCAGTGCGAGTCCCCAAATTTAATACATTTCCAAAATTCACTGGATTGGTAATTGTGGATGGGGACAACATTACCAAGAGCGACCAGATAGAACTGTTAATTAGCATGGAAAAATCAGGTATGAATATTATGCTAGTCGTCGCGTCTACATATGACATGTCTAAGATTTCAGGAAAATTCAAAAAAATAATAGTGGTTGAAAATGTTGGAAAACAGGCAGTGGATATATGGATCGTGGCATATGTCGCTAAATATGATTTTTCATATGGACAGGAACTAGTGATAATATCGGCAGACCATTTCGCGAGCACGCTATCCGGTTTGGCTCAGTTATTTCACTCCAGACCTATTAAAATATCATCATATAATTCGGTGACTACATTTATTACTGCTTAAAATTAATTATCAGTTTCGATACATGTTTAATGTATACTGGTGATTGCGAAGTTACTACGGGCTCTGGTAGTGGCTCATCGGGCTCAATTGGTTTGGTGTCGCGCACATATTTACGGGCAAGCACTAAATCGGGATCAGTATCAGGATACCCAGATTCAAATTTTTTTTCCAGAATACCCTTCTGAACTAGTTTTTCACTTATGGCCTGCTTATAACATGCGTCAAATTTAGGGTCAGTGCTAAGTCTGTCATATAATTCGCGTTTACTGTCTCGGCCCACATCAACATCGCTCTCTCTAGCAGTCATATAACTGTCAACTGCGCGCATTTGTTCATCGGTCAAGATTGAATTGGACATTTTTTATCTACGGTGCTAGTTGTTTATAATACTAATACATATACATTTAAAGATATACATATACAATTCATATTGATGGATAAGCAAGAAGATTACAGCAGAGTGCTCGGTAGAGTATACGGATATCTGGTGCGATCGCACCTGGTTAAACAGGGTGTTGTTACTCCTGAAAGTTTAAAGTATTTTACAGACAATTTAAATTCCGCGCTTCCTGATTCTGAAAACAGCGCAGCAGTTGCTGCTGCTGTCAAGGAAATTTACTATACCAACAAATTCGTATTCAGCAGAATACCTGTTGGCCGCGGGTCTGGACCTGAAAAATATGTGTTGGTAACAGATGCTAGAAATATTGCTAGACACTTTGGTTTGCCGAAAAATGTATTATTGCGATGGGATAATGTCAATCGCAAATATATCATGAATGTTGATGAAACTGACTACCAAGAATAAATTCCAAAAAAATAATTTTTTTCAATTCAATGTGAGTGTTGAGTAAATATCATGAGCATCTCTAAGACTATCTGTATAATCTAGGGTTATATGCCCATTCAATAGCTTCAGGGTTATGATTCTACTGTGATTATTTAGATACAGGTAGTTAAGATGATCAATATTTTGAACGTCGACATTATTAAATGACGTAACGATTTGGAATTTATGCTGCTGATTAGGTCCAATAACCAGTGTAATCATAATTCTCTTATGATAATATGTCACAAAATTCAATAGCATTTCGCTGGCCCGATCGAACTTGCTCAATATACTTTTTTTCAGTGGCTGCATAACATACGGCCCTATACATAGATATCTAATTTTTGGTGGCGGAATTATATGCTTAACAAATTTAGTATATGTGTGTATGGCTGAATTCCTGACAAGCTTAACAGATAGTATATTACCTGGAATTTGATGATATAGAGCAAACCAAAACGGCACTGGTATATCGTCGCATATATACATATCAATATTCCCGTTTTTATGAATTGCCAATGAGTTAATATGTGTAATAATATCCCCAACCTGAATCCAATCAAGGGCCGAATCAGTTACTAGTACACCAATATCGGTATGCTGCGCCGGTGCGTATACTAAATTTTTATATAATTCAGTATAGTATGCTCGACCCATAACTAGTGTCCGCAAATAGTACAGTATACTATACGCCGGCACACAGTATGCCATGTTAGAGTTAGCGCGAACGAGCATCCCGATAATTTGCCCACTATCATTAAATACTGGACTACCTGAAATGCCAGGTTTCACTGCGATTTGACATTTATATTCAAGACGTGGAAGTTTATTAGTTCTGTTTATATGAATTCCTATCAGTGTCCCGCTGTTGTATTGTACCCTAATTACTGATCCGATTTTTGGTCGCACATCGGTGATTGTATATGAATCCATAGCACTATCGCAACTCAGAATAGCAATATCAAATACACTATTTTTATGCAGTAAATTATAAGAATCTAGTATACAGTTTTTAACTCCATGATAGCATGTTATGATGAATTTTTTCTGATTAACATTTACAATAAATCCATGAAATTCAACACGTGTATAGATGTCTTCAGTATATTCCCTACGGTATTTCTTGCCAGTTAATCGCAACATAATTATGCTTTGATGTTATTCATTTTTGCTAAAATTTACTTTGATCTATTGATGGCAATTTTAAGCTGTTGCTTATTTTTTGTTGATCCGTCAGGGTTGGTTTGTTTTGCTCCACATGATTTTGCGATTTTTCTGAGTTCGAGAACTGTTTTATCAGATAAATCACTTGATCTTTTTTTGTGTACAGGTTTCTTGGGTTTTTTTGGTCCAGTTGACTTGGGTTTTTTACGATGATTTTGTGCTCCTCCGTCCATTATAGTTTATGATGAAAAACATTTAAAAAAATAAATAATATCGGTAAGTATCTCTTTATATAATAATTGATCTGAAAGCGGTATATAGTAAATTTCTGTGAAGTCGTGTATGTGTAAAAATTATAGGGAATGCCGCAAAGCGAGCAAGTACTGGGCCACAATGTTACGATATTATATGTATGGTATATTCACGCATGACATCAATATACTGGATCCAAATATTAATTGACATATTTAATATAACTGAACATCAGCTAATGTATTTATAAATTTTCAGTAATACTAGTCGGTAAATATTTATGATCACCAAAAATATAATTCTATTATTTTTTGTATGCCATTATATATAAATTAATACTATGCATATATATGTGACATCACTATTACTGGTCCTGCTTTTAATTGTTTTACATCTACATCAAGATGTGTTCTTCAAAAAAAAGGAACATGCCGAGCTAGGGGCACCTAGCACTGAGCAAGTTATTACAGATGTGTATCGTGGCCGAATGAAAGATGAATCTGGCATGACGGTAAATGATTATATACTTGGAGCATCTTTATTGAATAATATTCGCCCACCAAATTCAAAGATTACAGTGTTCTAAGATTGATTTTGCCATATTAGATATAGTAGAATCATTTATCACTACAGGATCATCTGTATATGCACTTAAAAATTCCCAACAACTAGGATGAGTGCTGCGGTCAGCTTCGCGTATTTTAAGATCTGATGGATGTCGGCATATATAAATAATACGGCCACCATTTTTTTTGATTTCGGCAATTTCATTTATGAATCGAACATCAGATATTATTGCTAACTGCCCTGTCTCGCGTATACATTTAGCTCTACGCAGGGCAATATTAACCCATATATTCTCGTCTATACTTCTGAAGAGCATACCTATTTTTTGTAGAATTTCGCGGCATGATAGACCTATCCATGATACTGTCTGCTCGCGATCGAGCCTATCTTGAGCAGATATACCGCACATAACCGAATACGGAATACCAGTAAGAGCGGCACATATCATCTTAAGTGGTTGAGCTATCATAATTTCTGTTGTGTCCGGGTATACTGGGCCCGCGCTAGCTATTCGGATATTTGGTATAATGGCAGATATCTCAGATATTGGTGGCGATATTCCAGTGAGCTGTTCTATATACTCCCAGATATTGGTATATGATACATATTTCGCCTTGAGCACACTTTGACCAGTAATATATTCAGCAGCAGATGACTTGCCAGCTCCCTCGCGTCCGCAGAATCCAATGATCATATTATACATAATCCCGCACATATTTAATATGCTGAATGTGGTTTTGTAAAAATTGAAATATGATTTAGATATATTATTACGATATAACAAATATGAGTGAACAACAACAACCTGCTAACAGAGCTATGAGTGTTATGGCTAATCAGATCAAAACCAATTTGGAAAATACTACCAAGCTTGTTGATTCAACTGCTGCTAACCAAAAGGTTATAGTGGATATGCTCACAAATATTACTACTTCTCTAGTGTCTCTAGAGAGCCGCATAGCCAACTTGGAGACTAAAGCAACTGCTCCTAAGCGAACTGTCAATAGAACTCCCAAGTCTGATGCGACATCAAATACTCCTCCAACAGTCAGGCCAACTAAACATACTACTGCGATTCCATGGTTTGTTGAGCAGTACACTAGTGATCCTGAGTTTATATTAAAGTATGTGTCCAAAGATGTATTTGAAAAACACTTGGCAACATATAAAACTAAGCCTCAGTATGTAAATACTCTAGCTAAACTCAATGGATTAGACCCAAAGAAAAAGGAGTACACCGATGACGAGTTATCCAAAGCTAAATTATCAAGAGAGGACGCCTCTAAATTTAGACAGAATCTCGAAGTCACTGAAGTTCAGTATATCTATAGCGAAACTATCAAACGTGACCCCGAATTGAATTTACAAGTCAATAAAGATCACAAGGCATACCTAGACAGTGCTTAAATCTTAATTATTATTTTTTTCATTAGATTCTATGTTCCGGTATTGATTATATTCCAGATAATACTTCTGAGGATGATACATACTGCTATAAATTCCGCGAGCTTTGGCCGAACTTGCTTTTTGCTGAACATGTAATTTATATGCGGTTATCTCATTGTGTATAATACCCATGTATTGGTCAATGTGTGATTGAAAAATAGTATGCGATTGGCCACCAGTAATACAACTTATATCAATTTCATACTTAATAGTATGTGCGTCAGTAGTGCCCATGAGTTGCCTAGTATCAGTTGACATATACGACCGCAGTTCAATGACATTCTTCATGATTTTACGTATTTTACTCTCGGCGAAATGATCATTTAATTTTGACGCGGCAACCAACCATCGCACAATCCAGATATCAATAAGATGAAATCGTAATATCACAAATGGATTACCAATTTGTATAAAATTATCAGTTCCTATTTTATTGAATGGTATTAATTCATAATTTGCTGAATTATAAATATACATAAGATCTTGCTTATCATGCTCGGAACCAACTTTTACTGTTGTCCTAGACAATCTAAAATCCCCAATTACCTTTACGTTTCCATGAGTATGTGACACCGGATATTTAGATCCATAATTATCAGCAAGTAGTTTGGATATATTAGCTATATCTGTTTCAGCTGAATTATTACTTATAACTGTGATTATTGATGTTATTATAGATGATTTAATAATTAATCGCTGGGCCGCATCGCCTATTAGTATAATATTTGGATTATCTACAATATACTTGCGTATTATGAACATGCTAATATCACTGGTCGTTATGGGTTTAATGTCGGAAGTCTGCTCGCTGCCCATATAGTGTCTCCATTTACTCTTTTGTCGTCTACTCCTAGTGAATCCGCGCTTCAAATATTCAAATAAAACTTTTTCATGGCAGAGGGCAAGTTGCCACTCTTTAAATTTTTCTGGTGAGTACAATGTTCTGTACAAGTCGATTAGATAAAACATTGGATTCATAATTATACATAATCGATTATTCAGCTGAGCGGACACTGGTCTAATAATATTTGCGGCAGTTGTGCCGTCGGGCACATTGATCAGTCTGATAAAATTAACTATGCGTCTACCATCAACTGTAATCTCGAAGTCATTGTTTTGGACTATAGTGCGCATACATACGATCCATTTATCTTTTACAGTTTCAGCAATTTTATTGGATAAATTATTGGCGTGTAGGAATGACGACTCAGTATACAGGGTATATGTAAAATCATCGATACCTTTAGGGGCATTAAGTAGTAATAATATTCCCAAGTTTCCACTAACAATTATTTTTTTATCACCGTGAAAGGACTTATCAGTAGTTTGGGCGAACTCGCAAATATATGATTCTATACAGCTATAAACAGTGTCATATTTATGCCTGTCACGCATACTATTTTTAATGAAATCCGGTAATACATGGCCTAGCTGATCAATGGAGAACATTGCGCTAATATTCTATATATATAAAAATGTCCATAAAAAAAATATAACTAGGTATAACATGGCTAATTATTGCTCCAGTACTATTAATGTAACAGGCGAATGCGCAAATGGCGATTCAGGCATTAGCGGACTTGTGCCTGTTCCGAGCGGTGGAACAGGAGTAACTTCACTAACGGCTAACAGATTTCTTGTCGGAAATGGAACCTCACCAGTATTAACAACCAAACTAGTGCCTACTGGTACGGTTGTCGGGACAACTGATTCACAAGCACTTACCAACAAAACCATGACTTCATCAAGTAATGACATTACGGCTCGGGCACTGTTTACTGATTCAGGAGTTAATTCAGTTTCGACATACACATCTAGCGCACCAGTACTCGGCCAAGTATTAACTGCTACCAGCGCATCTACTGCTACATGGCAAACGCCAGTCTCTGGGATTTATGGATCACAATACGAATCACTGAGTTCGGTTGCTCCCACAGTGACTACTATTACTATGGATGTGTCGCTTGGGTCAGTTGTCGGGGGCGTACTTAAACTAAATCTCGTGACTGGGGTCAAACCAATCGGCAGTTATCGAATTGATTGGTACTTTAACTGGACGAACAGCAGTACCACACATGACTTATGCGTAGTAGTACTACTGGATGGGAATTTAACCTCAAATATAATTGGGCAAATGCGATCAGCAATCACAAGTAATAATGGTGGTAGCGATACTGATCCATTCGCGATAAATACTTCCGGAAATAATCAGAGGCATATATGTACTGGATATGCTCTTGTGAATTTTGCGTCAAGTACAACTCATACCATTCAACTCTTATTCGGTAGAAGCGTATCTGGTTCGGGCACTGATCCGGTAACAGTGTCTGATGTTAATATTCAGATCATGCGTATTTCATAACTATAATATAGCATGGAAACATATACTATACTCGATTTTACAAGTGGCCTTAAAATAGCCCAGCTGTCTGTCGAGATCACGCAGAACCCAGGAATCTTAACCAGTTTATTAGGTATAACACGCGAGACTACGCAGGTATATATTTTATTTAGCGCGACACTTAGTACGCCTGAAAAACTTGTGCTCGACTCTATTGTGGCGGCGCATGTGCCTATTGTAATTACAGACGCAGTACCTGGAGTCGGCGCACTGGTTAGATATATGTCTGTTTTTAATCCAACTACACCGCTCGGAACATCTTACACTACTATCGCATCTAATCTGTGGGATAGTGATAGGTATAGTAATTTCGATAGTACCGGAAAAATAATACTGACAAGTACAGTGATCGATAATCCTCTAGAAATCCGAATCTGGGACACGGTAAATACAGTATCACTTGGATACTATCAGTCGAACGCCTCTGAGAGTCAGATTGTTCCGATTGCGCTGCCAGTCACAAATACCACACTAGAAATACAAATCAAAAAAACGAACACGGGCGGCACTACCCCAATTTTAAATTCTATTGTACTTGAATTTATATGTTAGTGGGTTAATTTATTTTTTTGATTTCTTATGACATATTAATATATCATGTCAACATACTTCAATGCATTAGAAGTTGGCACACTCGTGCGCGGGTCTGGTTTTAATTCCAGAACAGGTGTCCGTTTAGTAACTGTAGCCGATTCCAATTGGACATCGAATGTTACGATCACAGTAGCAAGTGAAGTATTAACAATTTCCGGCCTCAATGCAGGAACATCGTTAGGTCTAATAGATACTTTCGAACCAGTGGCCGATGATAGAATTTTAATCAAGGACGCAGGAGTCGCGTCAGCTGGAGCCGCTGCCAACAATGGATACAACGGTATATGGCAAGTCACCGGAGGTACTACAACATCTCTCACTCTTGTTCGCGCTGCTGATCTAGAAGTTGGCGATGAAACTCAAAACGTCAATGTATGGGCCACCCAGAGTAATACATATGGTAAGTCATCATGGGTATGTACAAGCTCGACCACTATTGCCACAAATGGATCTAACCCAAATTTATGGGCACGTCATGATGTTGCCGGCACCCTTGAAGTGGGACGTGGAGGTACTGGGCTCACCACATTTGGCGGCACTAATACTCTACTGTATACGAGTACCGCCAATAATCTCGCAAGTTTGGCCACCGCTAATAATTCAGTATTATCTACAAATGGATCTGGTGTCCCAAGTTTATCAAGCACCTTGCCTACCGGCCTATCTACTTTGGGCATAGAAAATTTAAGTCTCAATGATGCGACCACATCAGCATTTAACCTGAGCCTTATTTCGGATTCAAATACAACTGCCCTTACCGCTAATAGATCATTTTTCATTGACGTAAATAATGCCGATAGGGTGCTCGATATTAGTGGAGACTTAACACTCGGTGGAAATTTTACTACTACGCCGGCGAATGCTGTCACATTTACTACGACCGGAACCACTACATTAACACTGCCGCAATCTGGGACACTTGCGTCCACATCGTATGTTGATGCTGTCGCACAGGGGCTTGATGTTAAGGGCTCATGTAGACTTGCTACTAATGCCAATTCTAATTGGACTACTAGTGCGTCATTGGCTTATAGTGCTCCAACACTTACTATTACTGGTCTCACGGCAGGTACCACACTCGGTTTGATTGATGCCATTGAACCTGCAGCAAGTAATAGAATTCTCATTAAAGATGCTGGAGTTGCGTCGGCTGGTGCTGCGGCAAGTGATATTTATAATGGTATATGGTCCGTCACGGGCGGTACTACAACATCGCTTACCCTAGTGCGCGCAACTGATGCCGACACAGATGTTAAGGTCACTGCCGGCATGTTTACATTTGTCGAAGAGGGTACTGTTGCCGATTCTGGTTTTGTGCTTACAACTAATGATCCAATTACACTTGGAACATCACTCTTGGTTTTCGCGCAGTTCTCATCGGCCGGAGTTATTACTGCTGGAAATGGTATCACTAAAACCGGAAATGAAATCTCGGTAAATCTTAAGCCTAATGGAGGTCTCGCTTTTGAATCGGGTCAAGTTGCCGTGAATCTTGGAGCAAGCTCTATCACTGGAACACTCGCAGTCGGCGATGGTGGTACTGGGCTCACATCTGTGGCCACTAATGGACTGCTGTATGGTGCCGGCACATCACCACTCGGAGTTGTCGCATCTGCTAATAACTCTACACTAGTAACTGATGGTTCAGGCGTGCCCAGTTTGTCGACAACCTTACCAACAACCGTTCAGGGAAATATCACTCAAACAGGAACGATCACTACTGGTACATGGAATGCCTCTACGATTGGTGTCGCATATGGTGGTACAGGAAAAACCAGCGTTACTGCGAATGCCCTAGTATATGGTGCCGGCACGTCCGCCTTAGTTGAGATCTCGCCAGCCGCTAGTTCAGTGCTTGTTACTAATGGATCTAATGTTCCAAGTTGGAATACTACACTGCCATCAAGTTTAACTATTCCATCACCAGTTGTTAGTACTGGAATTTTTGATGTAAACTCAAACGAAATGGTAACCTTTACACCAACTGCTTCAGCTGTTAATAATTATAATTTTACAAATTCAGCAACCGGCACTGGGCCAACGCTATCGGCTGTCGGAGGTGACACAAACATTAGTATGAATTTCGCATCGAAAGGTACGGGTACATATAATCTTCAATCAGATTCTGCCTCTGCTGCCGAGCTCAGAATTTACGATGATACTGCAGACTATGTTGGCCACAAACCAGTAGTTGGTATTACAGCCGTAACATATGAATGGCCAAGCGCACCATCGAGCAGTGGGCAATTACTGTCGGGTACTACTGGGGGAGTGTTATCATGGAATACGCCATCATCACTGGCCGTTAAACGCGACTTCACAATCCTGAATTTTACAGCAACAACCACAGGCACTACTGCCGCTGTAATTGCTGTATTTCCATGGAATGACACCGACCTATCAGTATACACAACCCGCACTGTTACATTTTGGCATGTTACTGGCACTAATCCACTAGTAGTTGACATTTTTGATGGAACTAGTGCCTTGGGTTCAGCAACAACTACGGCCTCAACATCAGGCATTGCCACATTTACATTTACTGCTCCCGGCGCGAATAGATCACTTTCACTTCGTATCCGTCAAACTGTGAATGGTACACCGCGACCACAAATCGATGGGGCATATTTGACACTCACATAGATGACATAATATTTTAAATTTCGTTTATTTTTTCTTTTGAATCTGTTTAGGATTAATATTATAATGCTAAATATACCACAGCTCAACGTCAATTCTATATTCACTGGCAATGCTGTCCCACTACGTTATACATGTACAGTATCATCACTAGCAGGAATAAGTATATTGCGATTAGTTCCAGGAACAGTAATTGATGGCTTGACATTAGCCACTGGATACCGAGTATTAATACTTGGAAATGTTAATTTTCAGCAAACATTTACGGTCTCTTTTGTGGCTGATGTCGCGGCATCACTTAACGGTAAATATTGGCAATTTAATACAAAAGCAGGTTCGGCATATTATGTCTGGTATTTTGTAACTGGTCAACCGGTGCTCAATCCAAATATTGTTGGTCGTACAGGCATTCAAGTAACAATCGCACTCAATGCCACGGCTACAGCAGTTACATCTGCTACAGCGACTGCTCTGAATCCACTGATACCATCACAGCTCGCAACAATAATTAATTCAGGGACTATACTGACTATAAATGATGCTGCCATCGGCGATGTGCCATTTCCTACTGCTAATACTTCTGGATTTACTGTTGTCACTATATTTGATGGAGTAACACTAGCCGATAGAGGTATATGGATCGTTGGAAATCCTCCAATTAGAGCTCCGGATTGCGATCTTGGAACTAAGCTGAGTGGAGCACTAATATACATACATTCAGGTTTATATCATGGAAATACAATGTGGCAGTGTACTAATAGTCCCCTTGATGATGTAGTAGGGGCATTTATATTAACGTTTTATAATCAGACCGATGTGGTAACATTTGTGCGTGACCAAAAACTAGTTGGCACTAATGGGGGAAGTGCTGCAGCCGGTATATCCACTCGAGCCCTTAATGGACTGCGGGATTCATGGGGAGGTACTGAAGTCACGCCTTCAGTAGGTGGTATAGCATTGGATATTGCGAATTCGGCAATAATAATGCAACCTGGTAGATATGTTATTTGGGTTACGGCACCGGCATATCGTGTGGACTCCCATATGATAGCACTTGAAACTGGTCCAAATGCTACTACATGGACACGATATATATCTTATGGGACATCTGAATTGGCCCCAAACGCAACCAACTCACAGGTAACTAAATCAAGCCTGATGGTAGTGTTTAATGTTACTGAGGTAGCTGCGCTGCGTGTTCGGCACTACTGCCAAACCGCTAGAGCTAATGACGGATTTGGCGTGGCGACAGGTAATACATTCCCATCTAGCGCTGAAGTATATACTGATATGTTCATCATCAAATATGGAAGTTTTAGAGAATAACTAATATAAAAAAAATTCACACAATAGTATTATGGAGCCCGAATTATACTATAGAATTTACTGTGAACTTGAGGGCTGGACTTATGGATGGTCAACTGGCGCACCGACACAGTGTTTCAACGACATCTCCCACCCAGTAAATCCCGATTCAGTACTAGAAATGCCCAACCCAAATACACTTAGTATAAATTCTCAAGGAATCATGCAGGGCTTATCTGGGATTCAGCTACAGGAAACCGGAATTAGTCAAGCGAACACTATCTATAAAAAAACTGGTGATCCAAACATATACTGGAAGGGCGATTCAGAAATTATTATGAGCAATATTTTCGGCACCTATTATGAATTGTTCTCAAGCGCCGATGAGTATAGTACAACATCGGATGAATATGTGACATCGCATACATTCACAACACAGGCTCTTTCAGAAAATGCCTATAGGTTAAACTGGTGTGTAACATGGGCACTCGATGGATCACAAAAAGGATACATACGATTGCTTATAGATTCTGATGTAGTTTCTGAACTAGCTACTACTCTTCGCGGATCACTAGATGATAAAAATATATATACAGGCTTCGCAAAAAAAACACTGACTGCCGGCATACATACAATTAGTGTCCAGTGTAAATCTACTAGTTTTAGGGAGATTAGTATTTCGCAAGTTGATGCTGAGTTAACACTTGTGCTTTAATTACATTTTAGATTTTTTTGAATTTTTACATATAATATGCCACATATTTACTCGTACAATAAGGCAACAACATTTCCAGCCGGTCTTAAAACTGGCCAACTTCATATTCAAATCGGGTCTGAGCCAGCAATTACGACACCACTTAGGAGAGTAACAATTAGCGCCCACACAGTAAATATTGTATTTGAGTCCGAGTTATCCGCTCCTGAATTTACTGTATTTACAAATATAATAAACACTCATGTACCAGAAAACACTGATAATAGGGTTATTGCGGTTACCGGAAAATTAGAATATGTATCTGAATTACCTGGTAATAATGCCGTAACGATAGCTGCTAATAATGAACTAGGCGGCGTAAGCATAAGTGGTAAATCTGGTGGGATAACCCTAGATGCGCCAAAATTATTTTACACATACCGGGATCCAAAATTACTAGGCAATTTTGATCAGGCTGTTACATTCACTGACTTGCTTAGTGGAATTTTACATGGAACCCCCACCAGCAATCGCAATTTACAGCTGCCCGATAAGAGCGATATCGATATTCCGTTTTCACGATGTATTATTTTTACAGTAATAAATGCGGGCAGTGTTGTGCTTGGATGGACTTTAGTGTCGGGCGCATCGGGTGAAATTATCGGAAATCCGTCGGTCGGTTCTCGGTCGTCTGGCCAATTTAAGTTATGTATGACTGCTGACAAGTATTACGTGTACCGAATAGCATAATTACTATTGAGAACTCAATAGTAATTAAAAAGATTTTATTTTTTTGTAATAACATACCTATGAATACTGGATTAACATTTACAGATACAAACCCGCCGCTCAATAAAATTGTATCTATTGGCAGTGATAATACAGATTATGTTTCAGTATCGAGCCAGGGTTTATTATGTGGTGTACCCGTTAGTGTGCCATCTATATTATTACAACGCCAATCTAGCTCTACTGGTGATACACTATGGGCCGATTTAGGAGGTAATTTACGATTTTCATCGAACCTTGTTGGAGGTGGCGGTGGCACAAGCATTGTTGACAATATTCAGGTGGCCAAAAGTGGTGGTAATTTTACATCTATTGCGGCAGCCATTGCCTCTATACCAGTCGGCCAAATTCGTAATATAAGCGTATTTCCCGGAACTTATATTGAGCCTAATCCAATGATCGTGCCCGCTTATGTATCTATTGTTGGCATTGGCAGTGCTTCATCTACTATTGTCGTCGCCCAAAATTCTAGTGCCAACATATTTGAACTAGGAGCTATGAGCGAGCTCAGAAATTTACATATTCTTGGAGCTAGCTCTGGTATTGGCGTTTATTTTAACGGAACAGCTGGTATTTATGCGACTGTCCGAGATTGTATGTTTTCTAAATTGGGCACTGCATGTCTGACTGAAACCGGCCCAGGTATGCTATTAGTGTCTGAGTGTATATTTGGCGCTACAGATAATCCGCCGACGACAATTGGCGTATGCTTTCACTCGCGTAATGGTGGTGATCTTAGAGTATTTGTGGGTGGCTGTAGCGGGCGTTCCATGTCCCGTATTACTACTGGGGCTATTTGCGAATCCGCATTCATGTTATTAAATGCTGTAAATTTACAGTTATGTAATACTGGATGTATAGTGAACAATGCGGGACGGCTCGAACTTCAGGGAAATATTTTTAGGTATAATGGAACGTCACTAGTAACAACTGGTGCGGCCACTGTGATTTCAAATGGGGTCACATTTACAAGCTCAATTATATATGACATTGATGTTCAATCAGGTACGCCTGATATAGTGATAACTGGCGCGCGCTACAATAATGCCAAGATTAATAATCCGAATTCAGTCAAGCTGGCAATTTCTGGATACTCGTCGGAAACTAATAATGCGGGCCAGTATATACTTGGTAATCTAAGCGTAGGCTCAACACACATGCCGACCGTCACGGCATTTGGCCAAGGTGATACTAGTATTGAGGGATTGTTATTTATGACTGAAGCATCGGGTATATGGGCTAACATCTCAACATCTATGTCTACATACGGGTCTAATAAATCTATATTTTCAGATGTTTCTGGAAATTCATACCTTGGCGGACGATTTAAGTTTACTGGATTTAGTTTTATACTCGGCACTAGTACCAGTGATCCAATAACACTTGAATACTGGACTGGGCAGTGGACACCATTTTCACATATGACCACTTGGGATGAGCCGCCATATTATTCAGTGGCCCAGCGTATTTTTACAACTAATATTGCCACTAGTGAGCGTAAATATTTTTGTAGATTTGGAAATATGCCAGGCTGGATATCTAGTACCATTGGAAGTACATCAGGATTCTGGATTAGACTGCGACCAACACTTATGCTGACTACAATACCCAGTGTAAAACAAATCAGGTTAGGTACACATACGACACGTATAAATTCAGATGGCGCTATGGAATATATCGGCAATGCGAGGCCGCTGCGATCTCTAGAGTGGGACATCAATACGGCTAAGCCAGTTGCCGCAAGTCCAGGAAACATCAATTTGTACATCTCGCCAGACATAAATGTTGGTCGAACTGAAAACTCATTTGCGGCACAGGCACTTAACTATATTGGATTCATAAAATATCTGCCAGCCGACATGGATACATCATGCCCAATTAATATTCAGTGGTCATGGGCAACAACATCTCTAGGCACAGTAAAATGGATTGTGCGATATTCATACACATCAGAACAGGATCTAGTATACTCGTCACCAACAGCTATTGCGCTCGCCCGCGACGCCAGCGTGACTGTAGTAGAAAATGTGCTCGCCATAAACAAGCAGCAAACTACTAATGTCACGATTTCATTCGCCGATTGTGTGTGCCGAGGCGAGTCAAATTCATACAAGTGTGATTTATTATGGATACTTATATGCCGCGATGGCCGAACTGATACATGCCCCGATCGGGTTAACATTGTAAATTTTCTGCCATTATATACAGCATGGCGTGAAGGCGCGCACTCAAATATGTTTTAAGTTATACCCTGTATAACCCAACAAAAAAAATAGAGATATGATTTTAAGCTCCACATGAAGTACAATCTCCATTGCGAGAACATGAGTCAGTTATTGTTGACGCATCTCGGATTTGAATTTTTTTTGCGTCAATTGGAGGTTTACGACGCAAGTAGTAACATCCGGTTTTTAAGCCTCGTCGCCAAGAGTACATATGTGCTTGAGTAATAATAGCGTGTGTCGGATTACTTATAAATAAGCTCATACTAATACCCTGGTCAATGAATGGACTTTTCGCCAGCGAGTGGTTCAAGATTGCCTTAGGCCCAACATCAAATGCGGTTTTGAAATTCGCTTTAATGTCAGCTGGGATTTTTGCGATATCCTGAATACTTCCGATGGGCGATGACATAAGTTCCTGCTTAATTTTCGGTGTCCATAATCCAATCGACTTTAGAACATTAATCAGATCAGTATTACATACATATGACTCAGAGTGCTTATCTTTACGAACATAGATCAGGCCATTATGCGGTTCACAACATGGCGAGTTACTGAGCACTGTACTAGTAGTGCCAGTAGGCATGAGTGCCACACACAAGCTATTACGAACTCCGTGTTTTAAAATCTTAGAACGTAGGCTTTCCCAATCACACGTGAGCTCAGTAACAAGTGGTCCAGGTTCAGAAGCTCTATCACTAGTAGAGTGTTCGCGTACCCATAGGTCGAACTGGAACTGGCCCTCAGATATTGGGCTGCCGGCATAAGTCGGATATGGTCCATCCGACTGCGCGATTTCACAGCTTGCGCATAAACTTGCGTAATAAGTATGTTCGGATACAATCGCATCAAACTTCAATGCCTCGGGCGATCCGTATTCGAGCCATAATTTACTTAGCGTATCAGCTTGTCCCTGAAGACCAATTCCAATAGGTCTATTACGCATATTACTAGTACGAGCGGATTCAATTGGATAGTAATTTTTGTCAATGATTTTATTAAGATTATATGTAGTCTCGCGAACAACTGTATGTAATCGCTCGAAGTCAAACCAGGCATTGGCATCACTATACTTCAGCTTGAACCCAGTTGAATATGGGTACGCATCAGCGTGCTCTGGCTTAGTATATACAATAAATTTCGGCCAGCAGATAGACGCTAAATTACATACCGCAGTTTCATCGGCACTACTGTATTCATAGATCTCGGTACATAAATTTGATGATTTAATTGTTCCGCGATTGCCCTGATTGGTCTTTCGATTTGCGGCATCTTTTCTACATTGATACGGCACGCCAGACTCCTCAGTAATACTACAAATCAGCTTCCATAATTCAGAAGCACTAATGCGGCGAACTATTTTGTTTTCGTGAGTATATTTCCTGTACAGATATGTGAAGGCATACTTTTGCGGATCACACTGCTCATCAGTTAGCCACTTAGTACTCAGGACTGAGTCATACGCATCCGATAATCCGGGACATCTGCTTGGGTCCATAAGACACCATAGCGTGGGATTTGCGTTTTGCCCAGTTGCCTTCAGATACTCCTCGCGCTCAATAGTCCTCATAAACTCATCTGGAACCCATAGCGCATAGAATAAGTCTTGTGCTTTATGTTCAGGGTTTCCTCTTGGTGTTTTAAGATGTAATACTGCCTCAATGTCAGCATGCCAAGGTTCAATATAAACAGCATGTGACCCAGGTCTTTTGCCGCCGCCCTGATCAACATATCGTACAATCTGATTCGGCACTTTTAGCATAGCAGGCAAGCCATTACTTACACCAGCTGTTCGCCGAATGCCTGAGCCGGCAGGTCTAATATTAGATACATGTGACCCGATTCCGCCTGACCATTTAGAAATCATGGCAGTATCCTTAAAGTAGTCAAAGATATCCTCAAGGGAATCACCTTTTACGGCCAGTAGAAAACATGAGCTTAATTGTGGGAATCGTGTTCCGGCATTAATTAGTGTTGGCGTAGCATGACTTACATAGTGTTCACTCAATAGATCATATGTACTTTTAACTCTGGCCAGTATATCCGAGTTAACATAGGCCTTGGCAAATTCAATGCGCGATTCAATGTTAGCCTCTGGATCTGGGTATGGAATTTGCGGCATATGAATGCCAATTGCCACCCGCATATATAAATGTTGAGGTCTCTCAAGTGGTTGTTTTACTAGAGTATTGTCAATTTGATATACATAATTCATTAGATACATTGAATATAATTTACTGAACCCTGTATATGTCAACAGATAATCCCTGTCATACTGAATAATTTGGTTCAGCTCAGTTTCATACTTATCTATGAATGCTAAGAGACCAGGGTCTATGAGTGGGTATTCACTATCAAGAGCTCCAAGATTATGTGCCATAAGAGCATACACATTCCACAGCAAACTGCGGGTAGTATATGAGCCGGCAACATGATCCACTTTACGGATATGATTTGATATAATCAATCGACTAGCTAAATGTCCGTACTCATAGTTATCAATTTCAAGCGGATATGCCAGTGCGGCCGAGATTTCATCAAGTTCGTCCGAGTGAATGTCTGGGTATATTCTGCTAATAGTCTGCCTGGCTATATAGCTATAATTTACAGTTGGAAGTGGCTTCAAACCATTTTCGCCGAGACATATATTTTTTAATCTATTTACAACTTCTTCAGGTTTAAATTCCTGTCGACTGCCATCACGTTTAATGATATAATCCATTATATAGTCCGCGGTGTTATGCTTTAATATAATAAAATAACAGAATTCATTTTTGGAAAAATTGAATAAGGTATGATTACATAAATGTGTGAAGAGCGTAATTTAAAAACTGACATGGGTATGTCTATTCAATATACCTACATCAGACTTGAGGATTTATTGGTTGATGTGATTAGTAAACTATTTAGAGCTGAGCCAGTATTCGGCATGAATCCAGTTGAGTATCTTGCCATATTACATTCGCCGGATACTGATACCATGCGAGAGTTTTACCATATGTATAGAGACCTGTTTCGTTACATATATATACTGCGGCGAAAGTACTGTAGACTATGTGGAAACAGATCTGAGGACGCAATTGCTATATCACTATACCGCGATTTCCTGAGTGCCTCTGAAGCATAAAGCAATTATGAAAAAAATGATTTTTTTGTGAGATCTAATTACATGATACTTCCAGAAGACTATAACTCAGCCGGAAATTGTATACGATTCCTGGACAACTCAGACCGGCTAGCGCTCAGCCGAGTCAGCAGGTCATATTATACTATAAGTGTATATCATACCTATAGAATTCAAACTCTGGAGGCTCTTGAGTATGCTATTGGCAATAATATGCTATTTGATATGAACTATAGTACGTTGCCAGCATCTAATTTGACACAGTGTTTACACTACTCAATTAAATTTGATGTTGCTGAAATTTATAAAAAAATTATGGATGCCAACTACAAAATTAGATACGAACATGGCCTATACTATGCGTGTATGTATCATAATGAGAATGTGGCAGCGCACTTCAGTAAGCGTGGCTACACTTTCGACAAACATCGCACTCTTATGTCTCTGGCCAAATATGGTAACGAGTCAATGACTGATATGATTATGAGCATGCTTCGCGGCGATTGCTCGCCAATGTACATTAGTCATGCCGGCACATATCACAATTATGATGTTGCCCTGGCTATGTATACACGTGTCCAATACCTTGAGAGTCATCCAAATAATACCTATTTGGGATGCTTATTTCGTGACGGTAAACTTGAACACATAGTCAAAGCGGCTCCATATATTCAGCATATGGAAGTATACTTGGGCTCAGCAATTGCTGGTGGACATGTCGATGTATTGAAATATATACTAGATGTTACAGGAATCCGATTATGCTCTTCCAAAGTGGCTTGGGGATTGATGTGTGCTTGTACTCGAAAGCAATATGATATGATTGAGTTTATATTACGACGAGTAATCTTAGAGCATAAGGACATGCGCTACATTCGTAGGATAATTGGAGATTCTGACCAGCGAATTTCATTTCTATTTACACGATACCAGTAGGCAATGTTTATTTTTTTGAGAGAAAAAATAAATACGGAAAATTTAGAAATTTTCACTGAAACCGTTACTATAGCCTATTTCGCCGTTATCATGTCTGCCATATTCAGACACATTTTGATCAGCGAAGAAATCCGGAATGCGAACTGAAATTGACTGTTTATTAGTACACTCAGGTATTGGGTTTCTGACATTATACAGAAGTGGGACCGACAAATCATGTAATAAGACATCTGCGCAGAATTTAATATAATCAGACATCAGATTAGCATTGAGGCCTTTGAGATTTTCGGGAATAGATTCACGAACATACATGATTTCTATATTAGTAGCCTCAGAAAACATAGTATGAACTATTGCCAGCGGCAGTTTATTTACAATATATCGCAAATAAATTAGGACACCATTGTCTACATGCATACCCTCATCACGAGATATCCACTCATTAGCTTTTTTGAGACCTGGTAATATAACACCATAGTAATGCGACACCCAGAAAACAGGACCAAAGCTACCTGAGAAAAATATTCCCTCAGTAATTATATTCGCAAGTATAACCTGACCAAGCGGCACTGGTTCCTCATCTAAGTCTGCTCGCAGTTGAATATTAGTCTCAGGTACGGATTCCTTAAGAGTAGCTCGGTACTCATTAGATAAATGTCTAAGCGGATTATCGCGCCCAACCCATTTATGAATCCAGTTTACTTTTGCCTGAATACTTGGTGAGGTCTTAATAGCATTAAAAATATTTGCCCGCTCAATATGGTCGCTAACATATGCTAATACAAGCTGCGAGTATACTATTCCATGAACGTCTTCCATCATGGCTTGATGATTATACCACATTTTGAATTCCTTAATTTGAATGCGAGCATTTAATTCTTCACTAATGACTTCGCCAACAACACCATCGCTAATTGCGAAGAATGCCACTATGCTCTTTATGAGACGCTGAACATTTGGCGGTAGTGTGACCCAGCCGGCAGCATCTTTGGACATCTCCGCATAAACCTCAGCAGGTTCCCACTGAGACTCGACCGCTTTATTATACATATTATAAATCAGTGGATACTGAATAGGTTCAATTGTATATCTAGCATTTGCCGCGTCTTCAAGAGGTTCATACATTATATTGATGTAGAATTAATTATGTATTTATATTAATTCAATTTTCAAAAAAATAACTGAGACTACTATGCAGTGAATGGATAGTGTATAGCTGGATGATGTTTATATTCGGTCAGTGAGAAATCTGAAACGTCTAGATTATCTATATCCGCACGATCTATGTGTAATAGCGGAAAATCATATGGTTGCCTGGACATCTGAACTCGACATAAGTCCGCCTGATTTTCGTATATATGAGCATCGCCAATAGTAATACTAAACGCGCCGGGAGTTAGATCACATAGGCCCGCCACTATATGACATAATAGTGAATATGAGGCAATGTTAAATGGTACGCCAAGTGGCATATCACCTGACCTCTGATATAGACACAGGTCTAACTTTGCCGGCTGACCCGCATCATTGGGTTGGACTATGAACTGAAATAGCACATGACATGGTGGCAAGGCCATATCTGAAATTTGCTCTGGGTTCCATGCTGTAATTACATGTCGCCGGCTAAAGGGATCGCTCTTGATTGACGCTACTGTGTTGGCGAGTTGATCAATACCACCTGGCTCCGGGTTCGAATAATCGCCATTCCAGTGACGCCACTGAAAACCATAAATAGGTCCAAGGTCCCCCTCTGGCCTATTATAAAATCCTCGCGAATCTAAAAATTGCCGCGACCCATTAGCATTCCAAATTTTATTTCCCATTGAGTTAAGGGTCTTGGAGTTAGTGCTGCCCGCGATGAACCATAATAATTCCGTCAAAATTAGTTTAAAACTCGTAAATTTAGTGGTAATGAGCGGCAGTATTGGATCAGTGCCACGCATCAGTGTAAATTTTAAGTGAAGTCCACTAATGGATCGGCTGCCCACACCAGTTCTATTAGGCTTAAGGGGTTCCTTGAGTATAGTGTCAAGCGCACGCAGGTATTGAAATTCTTCGTGTTCCATAGATATTATCCAATTGCCTATCTTTTAAAAAAAATATTTGGGCTCTAGTCAGAGTCAGAATCCGGCACCACGAGACCTGAAATATCAGTGAGTATAAATATATCGGGCGACGAGCACTTTAAGCCAGTGTCAGATATAAATTTTTTGAAATTCCGCATAGTTTTTTTGATGGCCGCTGGAGTCACTATGAAATTTGCTATTGGATCATCATCTAGATTAGAGTATTTATGAGATAACACATCGTGCCATACGAGAATGTGGTCATCGTCGGAACTTGACTTTCTGGTAACCCATCTCATTTTAATAGAGTACTCATCATTAAGCTCGCGTATATTATCTCGCAGAGTATCCATACTATCAGATGTCAGCTCAGACGACAGTAAACCTAAGTCTTTTGCGGCAGTAATTGCCGAGTCATTCCACCATCCAATTACTACTAATATATCCATTATATAGATATAGTCTATTTCATTTTTTTAAAAACGTATAGCGATTAGCTCCAAAAAATTGATTTTTTTGGATATGATGCCTAAAATGTTTAGTGATCCGAAATATCGTGACAGTAAATATTCCCCAGATACTTATAATAGGTACAACGACTTCGACCGGCATCGAATGAACAAAGTTCACCACGAACTTGAAAAGGTTGTAGCTGACAAACTCGTCGAAGTTGGGATGAAACATAACCCAGCTGTGATGAGAAGGCTTCAACAACGCAAGATTGGTACTTACGTACCCTTCTTGATGGCGTATTGTGCGCTTCCCGAGGATGTCTGGTCACGCTTCTATTTAGATGCGTACGACATGCTTGTAGCTATTTATAACCTCAGGTGCGAAATCTTTACATTTTACCGGGAACGTAAAATTGAGGATCAGGGGCATTATGATGTTATGGATGACTACGATAGGTTATTGAGTGTTAGATTTGATCCGTGGGGCATTCATCCTTGCATGTTCACATATTCTAACATTAGATAAACTATTGGGAAAGAGGGGGTTGTGGTAAATTTATTTGCTGGTGATAATATGCGGAAGTCGAGTCTCTTAGCTTATTGCGAAAGTTGCCGTCCGGTCCGAAGGTGTTCAGGAGCTAGATAAGTTTGAAGAGTTACTGGAAGTCACACGAACGACACACTCCCACGCCATATTACCATTATGCCGTAAAATCTCAAGGTACATATCTCACGCTTTCGAGCCGAGCCGTATCCTCTGTGATTTGAGTGATCCACATCATCAAATTTAAATAGTGTAATGAATATTGGAAGACTAGATTTCAACCGTAGAAATACGTTTGGATTCTCTCTGAAGATTATATTATCACATTTATATAAAAACAAAAAACAAAAACAAAGACAACAACAACAACACAACCCCCTTTTTTGTATTTTTGTTTTTTTCAAAAAATGAATTATTATGGTAAATTACTTATGGATATTCAAACAGTAAATAAAGATTATCATACTATACAGAATGACATCTATAGTATTGTGATTCAACAAATGCGCAAGGATAAAGTTCCTATGTTGCGCTTAATTATGAATCATCCACTAAAAACATATACACCATTTCTACTCAAGAACTGCGGCCTCAGAGGTAAGAGCTGGAAAAAAATATATCTTAAAATTTCTGGCAAAATACACGCTATTTATCTTATGCGAAAAGAGCTACTTACCACATATATACATAGGGATAAAATTTGTGTGGCTCATGCTATGGTATTACAGGATTTCAAAAATATATGTAATATCAACACCGATATTATTCGCACCCCTGAGGATATCGTATACACATACACTAAGTGCTAATGGTTTCCCTTTGATTTTTTATGCCGGCGAATATATGTGATGTTAATCGATCTATTTGCTCGCGCGTATTATATTCACTAAAGCTAATCCGTATAGTTCCTGCGCGAACTATTAGCGGCGCGCGAATGGCAGTCAGAACATGGGATGGTCCAGTAATGTGAGTATTACACGCTGATCCAATTGATACTATAATCTTATGCTGATATAGATATTTTCGCAGTTTCACCCCACATGTCCCGATAAAACTAATGAGTAGGGTTGCCGGCGACACGAGCGTACAGTCAAGTGGGCCCAAAATGGTAAAACATACCTTGTTGGGATCATGTATATACGTATCTGGCCGACCCGCAAGCTCTTCATATGGAACATATTCATAATACCCAGATATGCGCGCCACACAATACTGTTTCAATTCGGCCATTTTGGCATTTTTAAGATCGCGATTGTTGAAAACTTTTCGCATTGCCACTAGTGACGCGTATATTGCCGGCATATTTTCTGTACCGCCGCGCAGTCCCCAGTTCTGTGTGCCAGATATAAACTCATCTCCCTTATGGATGCCCTGAATTACTATTGCCCCAATACCAGGGGGTCCATATATTTTATGAAAGCTCAAAGTTACTGCTGATAAATTACAGGCCACCATATCATGCGTCTCTTTGCCGAAGCTTTGAGTGATATCTGAGTGAAACATTATTCCATGTTTTTTTGCTATATAGCCTATAGCCTGCAGATTATTTCGTGCGCCAGTTTCATTATTCGTGCTCATTATACTTATTAGTACTGTGTTCGGCTGAACATGTTTCGCTACTTCTAGCGGGTCTACTATTCCTGTAATATCCGGCCGGATTAGGGACATCTGAATCTTACCACTTTTGACTAGACATTTTGCGCAATCCAGACTGGTCTTATGCTCAACCGACGACAGTATAATATGTGGAACATTGAATGAGTCAGTTATATTTTTGTTGGCCGCAAATCTCAACACAAAGTTATTACCCTCACTCGCCCCGCTATTAAAAATGACCCGGTATTGCGAATCACATGCGTTGAGTCGACTTGCTATAATTTTTCGAGTTTCGGCTAAAATATGTTGAGCTCCGCCAGAGCAGGCCTCATTGTATATAGACGACGCGTTTCCCATCCGCGCAGCAAGAGCATATGATGCCACTGTTGAGTCGCGCATTGGGCACGTCGCATTATAGTCAAAATAGTCAAATGCCGCAATATCAACTATATTTGATTTTTTTGTAATTATTATACGATATCTGTTAATTATATACAGTAATATTAGCAATAATACTATCACTAAACATAGAGCATAAATTTTAGGCATTATATGCTAATCACAAAAAAATATACCTAATATTATTTGTTATTTATTTTCGAGAAGCTAGCTTTCGTGTCACAGGTTTTCGTGTTGCGGCAGGTGTTTTTCTGATTGTTTTTTTGGCAGATTTTTTAGCGGGTTTTTTTGTGATTCGCTTATGACCTCCTCCTTCAACTTCATGAGCTGTGTATGAATGATCTTCATAATTTCCGTGTTTCTTTTTTTCTTTTGCCTTTAGGTCATTATAAGTTTTATGAGCCAACTCAACATTGTCAGTTTTCCATGCTTTTTGTACGGCATCTGCATAGCTCATACTCGGTTTACTGTCGTGGATTTTTTTAGCTTCTTGATGAACAATAGCTAATACATCGGGCCATGATTTGACCTTGTTTGGTAAAAGTGTTAATACCATGTTTAATATAATAATCCAAAAAAATATTTCTGTAAATATTTATAATACCATAAGGTATTCGTGCGCGCTTATATTAAGTGACAGCATTGGCCAACCCACATATTTTCATAGAATATTATGTATCATATTTTAAAAATTGATATATATCTGAATACTATATAGACGGTTAAAATGGGAATTAACCAATTATTTAATATAGTAATTACTGGTAATGGGCCCTATGCTGGAAAAACAATTGGAAGTTTAGGCCGTGAAATATCACTTTCAGTATTATCGGGTACTAGAATATGTGTTGATGCTAGCGGTATAATATACTCATCGATATTGGCCATGGCTGAAATTACTAGTTTAAGTAGCGGTGGTGAGACCACGGCGCATATAAATACTATACTCAATAAGGTATTACAGCTAAATAAATACGGCGTCCAACAGATCTGGGTATTTGATTCGCCGAATTCGAATCCTCTTAAGCAGAAGGAATTAGAAAATCGTAAAAAGAGACGTGACGCCTCATCTGATCCGCGAGTTCAATTTAAAATGACTTCGAAACATATCGAAGATGTGCGTAAGATGTTGACATATCTTGGAATAATGACAATTGTAGCACCACCTGGAATTGAAGCCGAACAATACTGTGCCTGGATGACACAGAGTTGCGATAATACTCCGGCATTCTGTAGGTATGCTCTATCGGGAGATTCAGATGTGCTCGCATTCGGCGGAAATCTACTTAAACCAGTTAAATTAAAGTCGGCATCGGGAAAATCTTCTAAAACCGGTTACATGGCATATGATATTCCGGTCATACTTGAAGCTCTACAACTTGATTATGTGTTATTTGTAAAAATGTGCGTGGTTATGGGTACTGATTTTAATGAAAAAACACCGCGCGTTGGAGTAAAAACAGTACTGTCGAAAATCACTAATTATTCTATTGTATTAACTGGGGATCAAATTGTAGCACAGAAACATTTTATGAATGATCAGGCCGAACCAGCCTCGATGACTTGTGAACCGTATTCAGAATCTGAATTATGTGATTATCTTGGCGGACTTGGGTTTAATATGAACCGTCTTAAGACCCTACTTAAGGATTATGCTCCAATCAACTAAGGGAGCAGCCTTTATTTTTTACTGAAACAGTAATAAATATAAAAACTGATAATCAGTAAACTGTTATATCATGTATTTACCAAAATTATCTGAAGAACAGCAGAGCGTTGTGGACCATACCAAAAAAGGATACAATGTTATAGTGGATGCTGTAGCAGGTAGTGGTAAGACAACTACTATACTACATATCGCGGTCGCGAATCCTGGGAAAAAAATTATATTATTAACTTACAATGCCCGACTTAAAGATGAGACTCGTGAACGTGTATTTCTGAATAGTATAGAAAATCTTGAGGCGCATTCATATCATGCCTTCTGCGTTAAATATTACAGCAGGGCAGCATATACTGATGTTGGTATACAGCGAATACTGGACGACGGCATGCGGCCACTTCAAGACATATCATTTGATATACTGGTTATTGATGAGGCTCAAGACATGACTCCGATGCTGTATAATATAGCTAATAAAATTATATGTGATAGTGTTAACTATAGATTGGCTAATGAGGTGCCACCTGATAGCTCAGAATCCAGTGATTCGGAATCATATGATTTTGGTGATGTATATGCTGAGCTCACACCAAGTTTAGATGATACTATTGAGTCGATATGTGAATCAGAGCGAAATGGTAAATATCGCATATGCGTGTTTGGCGATGTTATGCAGAATATATACGGTTTCAAATATTCTGATGGACGATACTTGAGTATGGCTAATGAGATATTTAAGTATCAAGGCGAGTGGGTGCGGTTACCTATGAGTTATAGTTTTCGTATCACATCACCGATGGCCGATTTCCTGAATAAAATTGTACTCAACGCTCCTAGAATGCGCAGTACTAAGCCTGGGGCAAAAGTGGACTACCTTATATGTAATCCATTTAGCAAATCTGTGTTTGAATATCTATCCAAACTACTTATAACATATCAACCAAGTGATGTGTTTATCATAGCCCCATCCATTAAAAGCAGTAGTAAAAATAATCCCATATCGGTTCTAGAAAATCATATCGTCGATGCCGGGTATCCATGTTTTGCTCCGATTGATGAAGATATTATGCTGAGGCCAACTGACATTGCGGGCAAGCTTGTATTTACTACTATTCATCAAGCCAAAGGACTAGAGCGAAAGATAGTAATTATGTTCGGGTTTGATGAGTCATATTTTAAGTATTTTGATCGCCGAGGAAATCAGAATGTTTGCCCGAACGGCATTTATGTTGGCATTACACGGGCTACTGAGCGATTGTGTGTTATTCATTCGGGTGTTCAAAACTATCTAAAATTCTTAAATACTGCTATGTTGCCAGATGTCTGTAATGTCATGATGAAGACTAAATTTATACCTGAGACTCAGAACTCCCCACCTCAGCGTAATTTTACAGTAACTGAATTAGTAAAATATCTCGATGCTAATTTTACTAATACGCTGGTTCAAGACGTAACTGTAATTCGCGAAGTCAAAATTCGCAATCGTGAAGTCAAGGTCAATACGCCTATTGGATTTGTCTCGCGACATGAGGGTGAAATTGTGTCCGACATAAATGGCCTATGTATCCCAATGATATACGAGTATCAGGCCACGAAAACTACATCCATATTTAAGCATGTATTTGAGAGCGATGATCTGGAAAAAATACCTAAAGCGCATAAGGCTATGGTCAACAGGCTCAAGCTCAAGTATGATAAGGGCACTGAGCTGAGTTTGAGCGAGTATATGTATATTTCCAATGTATATGTGGCCATGTCTGAGGGCTATCACTTTAAGATATCGCAAATCAAGAACTATAACTGGCTTGAGGTTTCTCAAATCCGAGACGCGATCAGTATCTTACGAAAATATATACCAGCAAAGCGAGCCACCTTTGAGCGAAATGTTTCTGTAAAGTTAGGGGAGGTATGTGTGACTGGTCGCATTGATATTATAAGTATAGATCCAGGTACTGAAATAGTATGGGAAATTAAGTGTGTTGATGTATTAACAGATTCGCATATACTTCAGCTTATTTGCTATGCTTATATGTATGAAAAGCTAAGCACATCCGAAGGTAAGAAAACGCCCAGGCGGTACATGCTACTGAGCATTAAAAATGACAGTATGATTGAGATTGTGGCAGATATCTTGACCTTAGAAATTGTCATAAAAAAATTAATTGCTGAGAAGACTCGTAATACAAAGCACATTAGCGATCAAGAATTTGTGGCTGGCCATAGTAAGTAAATTGCTGTCATTATTTTTTTGATTTTTAAAAAATGAATCCAATTAGCTATTATGTCATATGTTTGAACGAGACATTTCCATTAAGTCTAAACTGCCAGATATCTCTGAGTGGTTATCGCCTAAGTATAATGGGCCATATGGTGTTGGCACTAATTCTAATTGGGCAGTTGATTTTCCTGAATACAGTGAACAATACCCTAAGATGATGGCCATAAAGCGGGCACTTAATACTGTTAAGCAGAAAATCGATCCAATTTATGCCAGCAAAAGTCGCAGTAAAACCTACACTCAAATTACTGATATTGTGCGACTTCATGATACACTTCGCGGGTCGAGCGGACTGATAGCACAGGAATATGGTGCCGAAGTAGTTACAAATGCGTGGCTAAAAATGTTTGAGCTGTGCGCGTACTTGCGGCCGCATCTAGACGCTATTTCTAAAAAGCGCATCAAAAAATTTAACTCGTTTCACTTGGCCGAGGCACCTGGGAATTTTATACTAGCGATAAACCACTTCATATCTACCAATTATAAATCAGTGGATTGGAACTGGTTGGCCAGTACCTATGTGGATTTGTATGCTGGCGAAAAAAACCCAAAGTATTTTGGCGATTACTATGGCCTGATGGAGAAGTATCCCGAAAACTGGTACTATGGGTCAGACTGTGATGGCGATATCACATCAGTAAATAATATATTAAGTTTTCGAAATCGGGTAAAACGGCTCGGCGAACTTCATCTAATTACATCTGACGTAAAATACTGCCCGGCCGGCGAGCACAATTTCGATGAGGAAGAGCGAATAAATTTGCCAGTTCATTTGGGGCACCTGTTGTGTACTTTGGCCTGTCTCAGCAAGGGCGGCATAGCCATACTTAAACAATTCACACTATTCGAGAATCCCAGCATTGCCATGATGTGGATTCTAAATCACGCATTCAAACAGGTAAAAATAGTTAAGCCCGTAACATCTCGGCCGGCGAACTCGGAGATTTATATTGTATGTATTGACTACCGGCAAAATATTACTGAACCGCAATTCGAAAAACTATATCAGATCATGCGATACATACAATTCTTGAATACTGAACGCGGTTCGCCAGCCATATTTAAAAACATTGACTCTAAGTTTGCGCTTAAAATACTCGAGGTAACTGATATACTTGCCCGCCAGCAGATCAGGTCAATAAACAGGAATCTACAACTCTTCACGAAATATGAACATGTAAATTTTGGCATTATAGCTGAAGACATGCGAGCCGACCGCGAAGAGCATGCGCGCGAGTGGATTCACTTGAATCAGATAAAAAAAATAAATATTGCCGACAGGTTAATTCGGTAATAGGTGCTCAATTTTTTTATGTATATGTTTTTTCAGTATCGCGCCGGCTTTATCGAAATGATACTGCTCGGCATATAATTCAGCCAATGCTAATGGATTTTGTATTTCTATTCCATCATAAATTCCACTATGTGAGTCAGCGATTTCTCCCGACACGTAACTACAATTCCATTTTAGTTTAATTCCGCGCTTGTGTACATATTCTAATACGGGCACTGATTTTTTTGTGTATACATCTATATCATATTCTGTTATTATTCCAAATGATAGTATATAATTTATGAGATCATATGTTTGAGTATCAATTGCTGATCGGAATATATCTTGAATGTTAGAGATGAATATACTAGTAATAGCGGGACATTTACGTATAATATTTTGATAGGTGTCCAGAGCATACGCACAGTTAAAGTTATCTATTCTGCGTACCAGCATATCCACATCAATACCACTATCTATCATGTGATTCAATAGCTCAAAATCATTATCGCATAGGAGCATATGTATATCGGTTAAATTCCAGTCATATTCCCTAGTGGAAATTAAGTATTTAAGTATTTCATTACGGTTCCAACCTATTAGAAAATTTATATATCGTGTATTTATTTCAGTGCTGGATTCAAATATCTTGAACACTTCCGGGTCATCTGTATGTACATATATATTTATTATATCTAGTTTCTCTGCCAAACGATTATCAAGTATATAATAAATATCATCAATATAGCTGCGCGGCATTGCGGGTACGCCTAGTTTACCACATATTAATTCAGAGATTATTGTGCGTGGCATTCCTATAGATATACAATACTTGATCAGTGTATCAAAATCTATATCGGTTATAGTTATTAGGTTTTTGATATCATCAGTACAACCTGTCTTAACTATTTTTTTCTGAAAATTAATATCACTTAATATTTTCGATATCTTAGATCGTATACGTAATGTATTCGGTATATTTCTGCTTGCCCCTATATTAATCACTGATTTACACCAACCCATTTGGGATATTTTATGCCTCCAATTTTTAATAAATGCGTTGAGAATATTATATGTGTCGGTGCCAAGTGTAAAAACATACTCTACTAATTCGGGCAAGCATGCGGTATTTAGTAATTTTAATAGTATACTAATAAATTGTTCACTAGATAAGATAGATCTAAAATATTCCAAATGCCCAACTTTCGCATTGTACCATAGTGTCGATAGCACTTGAGAATATATGATATCTGGGTCAGATTGCGAAAGCATAATTTTTGCGATATCAGGTGAGGCCATATTTAAATATTTAATATCGGGTGCTAAATGCGAAAAAGATAGATGTCCTAAAATATCGTGTCTATTAAATTTTATGATATTCTCTGTTAAGATATATTTAATATCTGGTATATCTGCGTAGTAACCATACATAAATTTAAACATTTCTAAGCTGCTGTGCCGAACAATATCTCTGAAGATGCTAATGTTATTCGTTATTAGTGTGCCGTGTACCTCGATGAGACGCTTAATCATTTCTATGTTACTGTACCTAATCACCGAAACCATTATTTCTCGCGTTGATATATTACAAAATCTCAATAAGCTTGGCCGGCCGTATTTCGGGATATCAGTGATTAAATATTTGCGGCGAAACCTAATACTGTACACATCAGCCAACACATCGGCAGTGTGTTTATTGACTGCGAGCGCTGCCTCGTCTTCTAAATGTGCTACTATTTTTTTGATGATATCGGAAATTACAAAGATTTCCATTGTCACTTACTCCTTGGATAAATATTTATATAGCCAAAAACTATATCCACCGAAAACTACACCAGCCCCCACTAGCCAGAAGCCAGCTTTGCCCTTATCATTAGAAAATAAGACCATGCCGATTACCAATAGTAGAACTGATATTGCTATGATTACAGCAGATGCGACTTTAGCAATTTTATTTCCCATTATATTATGTCTTAGATTTCTTGGGCTTTTTATTAATTACATGTGCCGCGCCTAGTATGGATGCTCCTATGAATAGCGTTATCAATCCCGCGCCGACGTCAGATTTATTACTAGTATCTGACCACATAGCAAACCCGACGATAAGCGACACGCCAACCCATACGAGTATTAAACATACAAGTACTATTACTGCGAATATTACCTTAGTTGCCGGAATGCCAGTAAGGATATCCTGATGTTCAAGTATTAGTGCTGTCGCCATTATATATTGAAAAAAATAAAATATGTCAACCCATATAATAACAATTCAATATACGGTTAACTGATGCTGGTGAATCATGTGTCCTCATGACCAATACAGCTGATCTATCGATCTTCAATTCACCGAAGTCTCGTGTTGAGAGAATGTGCGGACTCACATTTTATTCCATGTACACAATGTATTTTATAATATTTGTGTTTTTATGCTTGCGCATAATCCGCTGTACACACATTTTTAATATCTGTGCGCACTAGGAGCAGCATAAATATTAAAAATATTAAGCGGAAACATAGTCACGGTGTATCCAAGTATGCTTGGATAATATTCCTAGTGCTTTTCTTTAATTGGTTTTATCGGACAGCTTCTGTGGAGGACAGGGCATCTTTATATAATTCAGCATACATTGTATCATCGCAGTACCAAACCATACGGCCGGCGGCCATGCTAATGCGGGCAGTCAGAACTTCGGGCAACACAGTTTCAGCGGTATCACTGTCCGGGTCGGGCTGAACTTTAATTTTTCGCCGACATCCGAATCCACTTATACCCAAGAGTAAACTTTGCGAGACTACATTTTTATCAGTATACATAATCATGAACGCCTTATGCGAACCTCCCAAGTCCGGCCCAATATATATCATCATACCCTCTAAATCTGACCTACTACAGAAATCATCGCCGGCAATCCAGAGGCCCTCACAGAATATAGCCCAATTTTTACGGTCCGTGTGCCACATATAAACCAGCAGACATATAATTATTAACACTAGTGAGTATCCTATTAAATTATTCATTATATGATACCTAGATTTATAATCTATAAGTCAATTTATTCAGTCAAAAAAATAAATGTTCATATTTAATCGCTGTCTCCACTCCAGTCATCATTGTCTAGTTGATTTTCTGTGTCATCTGATTCATCGCCTTGAAGAAGGCTTGCGAATTCGTCATCTGCGTCACCTGGTAAATCTACTGCGGCATCCTTCTTAGATTTCTTGGCCGGAGCATTCGCTTTTTTCTCTTTGCGAGATTTTACCTCAGCGTCAATTTGTTGAGATACGTAAGCAATGATCTCAGGAATATAAGAATCCACCAAGTCAACACCAGCATTTACAGAGAATAATCGTAGAGCTGAGTATAATAATTCAGCGCCGCATTTCTTCTTTTGATAGTAGAGCATAGTTCCAATGTTAATTCCTAATAGTTTAATAAACTGCGCCCATCTGCCTGCGAAAATTCCAAGTTGAGAATTTGGTGATGCGCCCTCTTTATTTTTGATAAATTCAGTTAATTTATCAGCAATAATTTTATCAATACTAGCATAGATAGATTCTATGTTTTTATTCGCATCAACTTTCGAGGTAACTTGAACAATAAATGGGGACACATATGCTGTCATGTGTGGCTCAGATTCGCAGTAGTCCAAGAATCCTTGTAATACCTCACGCTCATGTGGGAATGATTTTTTACAATCCACATAGTATCTATGAATTTCCTGTAGATACTGCTGAAGAATATACTCAAGAGCATATTTAAAATCACTAGGCACGACGATCCATTTTGTCTTAGGTTTAGATACTGTTTTACGAACTGGTTGCTCGCCTTCAAGCACTCTAACTCGCTTTTTCTTACCGTCTTCCTCTACGGTTTCAGTAACAATTTCCTCACACTCATACATTGGCTTAGGCTTAACAGTTTTAGGTTTTTCGCGTTTTTCACCTTTCTTAACTTTTTCAGGTTTTTCCTTAGGAGTATTCAATAACGCAATTTCCTCATCAAATGTCAAGTATGGTAAATGTTGATTTGGGACCAGTGGAGCATTAGCTTTCATCTCCTCATCGTAAATAGACCTGATTTTCAAGGCTGTTAATTTAAATGATTCGATGGATTGAGCTAAGACCTTTCCAGATGCTGAAATAGTAACAGTTTCCATTTGATTCAGAATAAGTATGTATTTAAATGAATATGTACTTAATTTCCATTTCAATTTTTTCAAAATCGCATATTTTAGGCAAGAGCTAAAAAATAATAGATTTCAGTTATTTAGGCATCACTGAAATATTATAAGTATTGAATAGTCGTATAAGCTTGCCCTTAACAACTGATTTGGCGGGGTCATTAGACATAATGATATTGTCGAAACTGTTACCGTACTTCTTAAACGTTCCCGGCGTGGTCTGACACTTACTCTGAATATTATCAACTGCGATATTCAGATTTGGGCACCGGCAGGCAAGTATCCATATGACCCCAGCACACTTACTCTTAGGGCTGCTGGTTACCGCAATCCTATGAACATCTCCAAATCTAATAATACTCTCGGCAAACTCAAAATATTTTATGCCAAAATCTACTGGCGTAAAATTCAGCTCGACTATACTTATGGTAGATGGTATAGGAATCCTGAGATTAATGAAGTATTTGACAAGGTCAGCCCTAATCCTATTATCGAACGCCTCGGTAGATTGCGAAAATCTATGCTTATCGACCAGACCATTAGACAGAAATTCGGATAGTAACTTTTCACCATTGCTCAAGTCCGATAGCTGTATCTCGAACATTATACATAAGTCGACGCGGGTTATAGACTTCATAGATTTCTCGCAGACCTTAGCTAGACATGCTGCCATAATTCCCTTGCGCACATTGCCCCGCTGAATTTTACCCAAAACCTGTATCGAGTAGTATATGTCAGCAGTTTCCTGAGCTAAATTGTCTGGAATAAATATATTGCTACACTTCTTTGTGATGTTCAATATCTGATTATAAGTATCCTTTCTCTGTACATTATGATATTCAGAGGTTCTACTAATCAGGCGCCGTTGAAGATAGCCTCCACCCTGCCCAGATACCTTGATTGGCGCCGCTGAATCCGATGATGTATTATATGAACTTCGACTCATAGCACTGACGCCCGCGGCACTATCCTCAATATTTGAGCCAATCAACTCATCACCAGTTCCACACAGCTCACATATCATGGCATTATAAGTCTCATTCTTGAGCATCTGTCCTCCGCACGAACACTTATTATAATTCGATATCTGAATATTTCGTATCCTATTACTTAAATATGATGAGTGAGAGAGTTCAGATTCACTAGAACATATACGACGAGAACTGCGATTTCGCTGAAGATCATATAGATCTTGGTCGCTAGTCTGCGCAGTGTCCTCGTTATTTGTACATCCAATACTTGATACTAATTTGGAAAAATCATATACCGGCACTACATCTGGGTTAGACATTGATCGGTATATATTTTGTTTAGATAGTAATATATTTTTATAATACAAATCATTTTTCGCGTTTCCGCATTAATATAACATGTATACTGCCTTGGCTTCCATAATTGCGCCTAAGTATATATATGAGACTATCACAGTTACGCGCGACGCTGATTCCAAAAGTGTCATGTCGGCATTTTCCGTAATTGAAGAGTATATAAAAGCTAATAAATTAATACTATATGGTGGCATGAGTATTGATTTCGCTCTGCGTGCGGCCGGCCACAAGGGAATATATGCGGACGACAGCATTCCAGACTATGATTTCTATAGCCCAGATGCGTATAACGACTCTATCAAAATAGCAGATATTCTATACTCAAAAAAACTGCCGCAAGTATCGGCCATCAATGCCCTACATCCGACCACTCGCCGAGTGCGGGTAAACTATATTAATGTGGCCGATATATCATATCTATCAGAACCGATTTTTAACAGTATGCCATATTTGGAGTACTCTGGAATTCGAGTTATCCATCCCATGTATCAGAGACTCGATCAGCATCGCGCTATGGCTATACCGTATGAAGGTGCCCCGAGTGAAACAGTATACTTTCGAGGTGCCAAAGATATTGAGAGATATAAACTGCTGGACCGCGCATATCCAGTTACCATTGAGCCTGAACTTATTTCTAAAATTCGTGATTCACAACGAACTGTCACTAAAATTCCACTGAATCTTGTTGAGGGCGAAGTATTGTCTGGTATTCCGGCATATGCGTTACTATATACTATAATGAGCCAGGCGCATCCTGATGAATGTTCAGAATTATGTCCCGTTAAATTTTCTGCCAACAAACACGGTTATGAGATTTCAGTGCCAGACTTGGGCACTTCTAAGATATGTATACTTAGTGATAATTTCATAAAACTCCAAAAAAAACTAAATCAGGCATCAGATACAGTAAAATATTTTAAGCGATATATGGATGACATTAAACCGAAAAGCATAGAAATATTAGGATCTATACACTGGGACTTGTATGATTTTAGTAAATTCCCAATCACATGTGCGAAAATCTCAACCATTCAGCGAATATGCGATGACATGAAAACGGGGCTCAAGTTTGACTATGCTAATTTATATATTGCGGCGGCACCTAATATACTACTGTATTTCTTGTCACTATATTACATAGAAAATAATCCGAGCTATCTGTATTTGTATTGGTCAATGTGTAAATTAGTAGAAATAGCTGAATTACATATATCTGACTATTCAGATCTATTTCAAGAGCTACCCCTATTTCTTACAGCTAAGATTAAAGGAACACATAACGCAGATTTTGCTCACATACTATCTACTAAGCGTAACTATGAAACCATTCACGGGCTCGAAGATTCAGTAGGTAAGCTCATTCCGATTAAGGGATATTTTCCTAATACAAGTGATGCTCTGCCCGCGCCATTCGACATGTCGGCGAGCTGGATTTTTGATATGGACGGATCCGAACTAGAACCTGGAAAAAAATTTGATAAATGCGATTATGAGCTGGTATAAAAATCAGATATAAAATTATGAATTATCACATCGCATACATTTCTAAGATTAAGTGTGTCGATAGTGAACATAATCCATCCGGATTTATAGTCAGCGCACTTTGGAATTTTAATTGGGCCACTGCTGATATTTTTAAGTGATAGCACTAATTTACTACGATACTGTGACACCCGCATAAATCCAGACCCAGACTCTTGAAGTATATTTATATTTTTTCCGTCGGTATGGATTTTTATAAATTTCTGGGCATAGCACTCTTGGTATTTATGAAGAATATTTGCGATAATTTGTGTAACAGTTGTCTTGATATTCTGATCGCCACATATCAATTTACCGCTTAGTAGCATAGCTATAGTATCAACTACATTCGATATAGAATATACATCTCCGCATGGATTTGATTCAGGGTTCAGCGATATTAAAATTTGCCGAATTTGCTCCAATGACCTATTGAATGTGCTCTCGATATGCCATAAACTATCGCCAACTGTGTCCAGCTGTTTCATAAGATTCTGCTTGGCTTGTAGTGTTAATGTTCGCGCGCGGGATAGCTCATTACAGGCTGAGTGAATATGCGAAAGCTCATGCCAAATTTCATATGTCTGTTCGAGTAGCGCCTCAACCGATTGATTATTTTTTTCGGCACGCATACACTCAAAGAGCATATCAACGCTACCTAGTAGTATATCTGACGCAATTTCAGAATTCATTCCTGATAGAAATATTACCGGTATACGACGCAGTCCACACATATATACAGTAACCTCTACACTTGACTTAATGCCACTTATACTGCCAGATGACATAAATATAGCCGAATGAATTTCAGTATTTCTATCAAGATCTGAGTAAAATTTCTGTATCTCTGTAGCTGGGACAACCCGCGAGTATTTCTTGGCCTCGAGCATAATCTTATGTGTCGGGTATTCGCGATTTGTAATTATAAAGTCGCCACTATGCGGAATTTGACTTGAGTTAATTACTTGAAATCGGTTCATAAGTATCTCCTCAATATGAAGCTCGTATTTTTTACCTATAATTGCGCTCGGCTCAGATGTTTTAATATGTTTCTTGAATGAAGTATATATTAAGTCACATAATTCAGACTCAGGCATTGCGAGTATAGCTTCACGAATGCTGGCCGGTAAATTTTCTGAGTTTATTGAAATCATATTATACGTACATAGATTATATCTAAAATTGATTATATATTATAGCTACTCATGGAGGTAAATACTAACACTATCATTGAAAAACTCAAGCCATATTATGAATACTTAGGATTGAACTCAAGTTTGATAAATGCCGACTCGATATACCAAATCATACATTGCCCTAAGCTTAGACATACGTTTTATAGTGAAAAAATATTGCTGATTAATATGTGTCATGTCATGTTGACGTCTAAACTACTTCCGGATTTTAAGTATACATATAATATATATCAACATACTCGTAATATGGACCTCGGTGAATACCGCATACATATCCGGAACATTACTAATAGGGTGTATAACATAATTCAGATATACGGCTATGGTATAATAATGCCGGTGGTTACTGAGCTAACTATATATCAGGCATACATAGAATCCGATCGAATTATAGATCCAATACTTAAAGCTATTGTTATGTTTGCGGTATCGGTCGAGTTTGTATGAGCGTGAAACATATTTTTTGTGTTTATTATTTAAAAATAACATCAGTTAACATTAAAATGAGTGCCACTCAAAAAGTATTAGAATTTACAAGAGCCACTGGCTTTGAATGTCCGGACAAACCCAGATCAATGGGTATTAACAGTGTTAAATTTTTGATCCGAATGGTTTCATCAGAGCTGGTCGAACTCGCGCAGACAGTCACTGATAATTACGCAGAAGCAGTCGACATGGTACAAACATCTGCTGATTGTGATCTTAATAAAGATTATGCTAAGCCTGTAGGCGCACAGCTTATAGCTGATCAGGCCGATGCCTTAGTTGATATCCAGTATTATATGTATAATGCTGCCGTAAAGCATGGACTAAATCTGGATAGTGTATTCGATCTAGTTCATAGTGCTAACATGGCTAAAAGATTTCCAGACGGCGAGTTTCATAGGCGGGATGACGGCAAAATTATAAAACCTGATGGTTGGGTTGAGCCAGATGTTAGATCTGAAATTGGTCGTCAGATTATATATGGAAGCTGGTAAAATATGCGTTTATTTTTTTTCCTCAGGTTCGGTTTTAACCTTTCGCAAGCCGCCATAGTATCCATCGGGACATGGCGAAAAGAATCCATAAATCCACCATCCACCAAAACCAACTAGCGCAGCAACATATAAGATTCCGCTAGCAGTTGGTGATGCTAGGGCAATAGGTATCAACAGTAGACTGATCAGTATCATAAATACTGTAAGGTATCCAAATGTAATACACTTCATGATATATAATGTAGCTAAAAAATATTATCGATATATTATATATGTTCGCGGTAATAGCAAATTCTCAAAAGAATAAAATTCTTACTGATTCGGGCCAGCCCTTAAAGATATCTGATGTGCCCGAACCAGCCAGAAAGTATTTACAGAAAGTGGGTTTTGTGAAAATTTCAATGGTCAATATGCCCAATGAGCACAGCACACAAATTGATAATAGATACATCGAGTATTATATTTCGCAAAATGACACTAAACTGTTATCTGCTATGGGCAAAAAATATAAATTCGTAGACATTGGCAAAGTGAAACAGATTACTGGCGGCGGCGAAGATTTCGTTAAATTTATTCACGATTTCAAAAAACCAACTAGTGATCATGTTCTGATTGTCATAGTTGTACTGATTTTATTGCTGATCATATATTTTGTAGTCCGCTATGAGCACTTTAAATTACCGATTAAATATTTACGGTAAATATTAATTATGGATCATAAAAAGATAATAGAAATTATATCGGATAAGCGTGCGCCGGTAGCGGATACTGGATATGCGCTACTAGTGGCAGTGTATTATATGCTATTGAATTTGCTGAATATACTGTTGAGATTACTCATGGAAGTATAAAAAAATTAGAATAGCTTAAATCATTTTTTTGCGAATGACAGATGCGATGTCCCTATGAAAGATCTCTCGCAACAATAGTTCTCGCTGTACAGAAACATGACATGCGCCTGAGGGTCGGTAGGTCAGCTGATGTTGACAAATTTCGGAACATGTACATTTTCCAAACAAGTTTATACCAAGATTAGATTCTATTTTTTCAATGACACTTCCATAGTTCTGCATAATATTTATGTATTGATCTACACAAATCATAATTTCGTTATTGGAATTCCTAAATGTAAATTCATGTATATAAAACCAGTCATTAGTACTCGCCAATTCGAGCACCATAATAATATCATGTAGGTTAATAGCTCCGCCAAACTCCAGGAAACCATTAACTCGATTTAGCGATCCACATGATAGTGGATCATATATATTAGCACGCCCGCGCTGGATGATGGAGTATAATCGATCATAGTCAACTGAAGCAGTATTCATTATAATACTATATAGTAATCAATTTTTCCAGATTATCCATATTCAAAAAAAATCAAGACAGTTTAGATCATCTTTTCGCGAATGACTAAAGCAATGTCTCTGTGAAAGATCTCTCGGAGCAATAGTTCCCGCTGTACAGAAACACGACATGCGCCTGAGGGTCTATAGGTTAGCTGATGTGGGCAGACTTTGGAACATGAACACTTTCCAAATAGGTTTATACCACAATCGATTTCGGCCCGCCTAATGTCGGCCTTATATTTTTTCATGATACTGGGATAGTGAATGGCCTCAATCATAATTTTTCCCATGGAATTTCTGAATATAAATCCTGACACACGAAAAATTTCATTAACTTTGGCTAATTCAAGAACGGTAATAAGGTCAAGCAATTCGAAGCTTGTATTAAAATCTCTATAGTTACGAATTTTAATATAGGCAATATGAAGAGGCCAAAATGTGTGTGAGTCATTAGGTCCATGTCGGATAACAGCGCTAATATCACTCATTTTACATGTTCACAGAAATTCAATTTTCGTATTTCATAGTAAATGTACAGCTATATATTTTATAAATAACTTTAAATTACATATACATATACTATGTCCGGTCCAACTATATACCGCAAGGGTAGTTTAATTGCCCATGAGCATAGCCCGTCGCAGGAAAAACTAAATCAGATAGTACCTCTGAACTATATTATGGATTGGATTTCATATCGTATAAACAAAGCCGGCGAGTCTCCGGCCGACCGAATTATGATTTTACAATCATCTACTGGGTCTGGTAAATCTACTGTTATTCCACCAGAATTCTATCATAGATTTTCGCCGCCAAATGATAAACGATTCATTGCGTGTACACAGCCCAAGGTATTATCCACAGTAGTTATGACAAATTCAGTTACACCATATCAGACAGCTGAATTTTTACGAAAAACCGGATTCCCAGAACGCAGACCAATAATCCTAGGAGAAAATATAGGATTTCAAACCGGTTCAATATCTAACAGACCTAAAACTGGAATAATATACATGTCCGATGGATCACTTCTGCGACAGCTTATGGTAATGGAAGAGGCTATGTTCATAAACAGGTATTCGCTGATTGTAGTAGATGAGTGCCATATTCGATCTGATAGAACGGATTTCTTAATGTATATGATTAAGAATCTGGTAAATAGAAACTATGAAAACATAAAATGTCCATTCGTAATAATAACCAGTGCGACATTTGATACGGTAAAATACGCTGATTATATGCTATCGGCAGTGCCAGCACCTAGGCGCTATCATAACATCATTAAGGTCAGCGGACATGTGTATAAAAAAGATATCATATGGCCAAAGTATGATGTTAGCAACTATATCCAAGAGGCGGCAGATGTGGCTGCGAGAATTCACAAGGAAAATCCGAATGATTTCTTGCCAGTGGATCAAGTCATCAAAAACAATAAAGACCTCGTACTTAGTGAAGATCTTAAAAAGAATATAGAAACCACTCAGCAGTTTCGCGATATTTTAATATTCGTGTGCGGGTCTGATGGCAAAAAAATTATCGAGAAGCTCAAAAAATTAAACATAAGTGATGATTATTTTAGCGCGCATCCTATTATTACTGTGCTGCTTAACAGTAGCACTGTAAGTGGCAAGTCCGAGGACTATATAAATCTGACAAAGCGATATCGCGACATAATGGTATCAACAAAATCAGGTCAGAAGTCTGCAGTTCGGCGCATAATTGTCGCAACCAATGTGGCCGAAACGGGAATTACCATTGACTCACTTCGCTATGTTATTGAAACTGGCTTTCAAAAATCAAGTGAGTATAATCCATGCTATAACGCTGAATTACTAGTGACCGCGCCAGTAACAAAAGGTATGCATATACAGCGTGTTGGTCGTGCCGGTCGATTGGCTCCCGGTGTAGCATATCCACTATATACTGAAGCCACATATAATAAACTAATCTCAGAGGAATACCCCGATATTATAAAGTCAAATATACTTGGGCATCTTCTTAATTTGGTTGTAAAAATGTGTGACCCCCAGGGCTATGGAAATCAGCACAGCACATGGGACCTGTTATGTGGTCAAGTCGGGAAAGACCTGAAATATATGGAAGGCATCAGAGACACTAAATTTAATATATATGAATATGACTTAATGGATCTGCCATCAGCCGACGCAATTAATGGGGCGATTAATAAACTTTTTATATTAGGTGCCATAAACAGTAATTGTACACCAACACCAATTGGACTAATCATGAATAGATTTGGCCTTTTGTCTATTGAGGCCGCAAAAATTATACTATCGGGCTACGCATGGGGCGCTCCGATAATTGATCTTATTGTAATTGGGTGTCTGGTCAGTTTTATTAAGTCGAATGATTTATACTCTCGTCGAGGCGATCCATATAATAGGAAACTGCGCGAGGGTGTGTTTAATCTATTCGGCAGCAAGAACAGCTATCTGAAAACTCAGTTAACACTATGCTGCGACATGCTTATGTTTGTTGTTGTGTGGTCGGAATTTCAGAAATATAGTTCGCGACATCTTAATGATAATGATGTCCACATAGTTGATTGGTGTAGGGATCATGGCTTGAATTATGATGTGCTTAGTGAAATGATCACATATCGAGATGATACAGTGGAAATGTTATCAAAAATAGGACTGGACCCATATGCTAATTTTAGCTCTAGTTATATGATGACTGATTCCATGAACATAGATAAATGGATACGGGTTATGAAACAGTGTATATTCGAAGGTTTCAAGTATAATATTGCTGTTTGGGATACAGCTGTTCGCTGCTATACTACAAAAATGGGCCGACTCAAAATTCCTGTCGAGCGCGAGTGGATAACCCCAACCGCAGATATAATTTCATATAACTCAGAAAATCCAAAACATATCCTGTATACCAATTTACTAATCCGACAAAAATTCGCAGATAATACATATGATGTTACTGTTGGTTATGTATCAGCACTCAGTGGATTTGTTCAGTTCGATCCGGACTTTGATTTAATACGGGTCGAAGATGAACTAGTTGAAAAATAATTTAATTAAAAAATTCATGTCGTTTCTATATTATAATGAGCAAACTCGCCTGGAAAATATGTATACATGATCTAACTGCTGGGTCTATGTATGAATTACAAAATGGAGTTCAATTTACATTGTATAATAGTGAATTAGAAGCAGTTAAAGCAGCTACAAACTGGGCTCGTAAATATGCTAACAAGTCTTACTATGAGATCCGCAGTAATACTGGTCCAAAATGCTTAACTATTTTTAAAGTAAACACTCACATTACATATGAAACAACAGTTGAAGAAATCGATTCTATCGAAGAAAGACCTATATTAATTCGCGGATTTTTATCTGAATATGTTAAACTCACTAAGGTTCCGGTCAAGAAAAGTATTGAAAAAACAGTTGAAACAGTTAATACTAGCACCGATAAACACATTGAAATTTATATTGTGTCGCATAATATTCCAGACATCACACCTGCTGCCGAGGTTCAATTATCATCTGTAAAAGCTAGTTATGGCGCGACATCTCACCTATCTCAAGAAATTATCGAGCGACATAAGAAAATGTTTCCTAATTTCAGTTATTAAATTCACTACTATATAGTATGGAAATACTGCGACAGTATAATAGTTTGTCTGATGTGATGCCTAGACATAAGAAACCTGTATTACCAATACACGCACCGACTCCTAGTAAAATACGCTTGAATTACCATGAGATACTATTAACATATTCAGGCTTAGGAACATATACTGATGAAGTCAAAAAAATAGGAGGAAATGAATTTAAGATAGTGGTTGTTCCATTTCTTTCATGAGTTCATCGAAATCAATTTCATCAAAGTTAATTTCATCAAAGTTAATATCTTGAACTTGTACATTATCAACACATGGCTCGGGTTCAGGCTTGGGCTCAGGTTTAGGTTCAGGTTTAGGTTCAGGCTTGGGTTCAGACTTGGATTTAGGTTTATCATTTTTTTCCACTTTTCGTTTAGGTGTTACTCTAATATTTCGCTGATATTTTTCAGGTATCAAATGCTGTATGCTACTATAGCTCTCTCCATAATCAAGTACTTTATGCTTGATTAGATAATTATCCGATACGCCCTGCTCAATATAAGATTGTATAGCCCGATGAGCTCGCAAGTAATTTTGAATATCATTAAGATTAAACTTTTCAATACCAAAACTTTTAGTGTGCCATGTAACATACATGTTAATAAGTGTAGTCATAGGAACTTTAGCTACTTCAATGCCATCAGTATATGTCTCGCCAACAAATATAATTCGGCTGTATACAAACTGACTTATGGTATCCTGTCTGGCTTCATATTGTCTAGTGTATTTATTTACCTTGCTTCTAGGTATCTTATTAAAATTATACAGATACTTGTCTCGTAAAATTTCATAATAGTGAGTCAGTATACTAAAATATGCCTGGCGGTATCTGATATCGGATACCCATTCATTCATAATTTTAGGATTACACTCCTTATGATACTTGTTGTTGGGATCAAATCGCTCATCTGATTTATCCAGAAACATCATCTTAAATTTCTGAAAGAGCACTCGCCGCCATATACCATAATCGCGTCCAATAATACGAATTTCATGATTAGTGGTAATCATAATATGCGAATTAACTTTCCATACATCTTGCTTTTCATGCTTTTCATTACCAGTAATTTTCTCGGACAAAATTTCCTTAATCTGGCCCATACGAAGCTGTGCTCCGGACTCAGTTTCGGCACACCAAATTCTGCGGACTTTCTTAGTAGCGCTAATGGCTGAATCTGGCCCGCCGGCTTTTCTGTCTTTACAGAAATATGCGACGTCCATTTTTGTAGCATATCCGCCCGAGCAATCAGGCCCCGACAGACCAAGTGTATTACTATCAAGCTCTGAAATTACGGATTTTCCCTGAGCTCCACAACCCTCCCATATACATAGATATTGTGGATTCTTTTCACGCGAATCTAGGCCGGATGCTAAAATCATCATCCAGAATTCATATGTTTCACGATCGCCCGCAAATATAGTTAATAGCTCACGCTCGAGCGCGGCTATGTACTGATTGCTGGGATCATATGGAACATAATCCACTGTAGCGTGCTTAGAAATTGGAATTTCATGGTATCTCTGTATAAGTTCGGTCTCGGGATAGAGTTTTAAGACTCCATTAGCGACTCCAATAAAGTTAGGATTTGTGTCCATAGATGCCTCGAAGCCGCGTCGCCCGATGCGAAATTCAACTTCACATGCCCTAAGTATACTTGCGATGCGGGCAGTGCTGCGTAAACTAAATATAGTTTTATTAATGCCTAACTTGACGCACTCCAGATATTTTATATCCTCTTCGACCTTGGTTGAATCTGCTGACTCTTTGATATTTAGAATATGGTTTTCACAATCGTCAATCATGTTCTTAATATACTCGGGCAGCTTTTTACATATATAGTTGTGTAGAGTATCAGGATACTTTTCGCTTCTCCATTTATATAACTCACCGGGCTCTTTGTCATCGGTATCAAATACAAACTCACGCCATACGCGGCCCTGTGTTCCCCGTGAAGTGGACTTCTTGTTTTCGTCGCATATAAATTTATGGCCAAACATTTTTTTAAGAGATTCCGCCAGCTGCGTGTCTCCAATTTTGCCGGCGTTTTGGAATGAATACATTTTAAGCTGATTATACATATTATATTCCTGAAGAGCCTCAAACTCATTAGGATTATCAATTCGTGCCCAGTAATATAGTGTGGATACTGTTATTGGCTCCTTACCATCAACTGGGTTTGGATTCGAGTCAACATATGCGAATAGCTCATCTACTTTTTGTCGTCCACCTTTAACAAAAGACGGAGCATGTCGCAAGCTAAATAGCATGGCAATAGGTTTATAGTTTTTATTACGGCGAGCCAGTGCCATGATAATAACTTTCCATGTATCAAAAGATATTGCCCTATGCCTAGCTATAATTTCCAACACCTTAGATATATATGCAGCTTCAAAATCTCGTACAGATATAGACGTAACTTCATCTTCATAGCATCGTATTTCAGTGTCGCTCATGGTGTTATACTCGGTGCGCTCAGAGTACAGAGATATAGAGGTCTTTACATTAGGTAGTGCCGAATATTCGTTTTTCTTGATGAGCCCATTTGGAGCTTCAAAATTTAAACTCAGCTCATAGCATAAATTATACTTATACTTCAGCACAGTTGATTTTTTACTAGCTACCTGCTCAATGGGCTTGAATTCTTTACACTTATTGACAGAAATTCTAGAATATCCCTTTTTCATGGTAACAGTATATAGATTCTGTAATTCATGGGCCGATGTGGCGCCGCGTTTGGCACTGCCCAAAAACATAGCCGGATTGGATATTATACTTCTATCGAATATCTCGTCAATAGAGTTAATAGTTCCTAATTCTTTAAATAGTGCCAAAAATTCATCCGACTGGAGCAGCAATTTACGTATGTATAGCTTAACATCCTTATCAACTTTAATGAAGATCCGTACATGAAAACTCTCTTTCCAGCATGGGCCATACCTGTCAAATACCGAGTCTCTTTCAGACACCTGTCGTTGAGGTTTTCCGAGTACAGCAATATAGTATGTTACTGAATTTTCGCCGTTTGGGCGCAATTCAACTGTCTGACTAATAGCGTCTGCTATACATGATACTACTTCCTGTGTAAAATCAGCGTTTATAGCAGTCTGGACCGGTAGGTATATATCAAAATCGAATTCTATACATGATTTGTCTACTAATATGTCTATGTACTCGCATGCTGGCTTGTATGTTTCGCCAAAGTCAAAGTCGTCCATAAACTCATCATCAGATACAATAGTTACATTCTCATCCGGCTCAGCCGCAGCTGGTAGGGCCTTGATCTGTTTTATTTTAAATGTCTGCTTTTCACTAAAATGTGTTAATATCTTAGCACATCGGCAGGCTTCCAGCAATCTGAAGAATTCACTAATTAAATACAGTGATGAGTATTCAGGGTTAGTCTGATTATCTCCATACGGAATGGCGTATGTTTTCCCGCACTGCTGATCACTGATAAATGAATATTCTGACTTGAGCTCGGTTTCAATAGTTGGCTTAGCTAAAAATTTATAGAGAGCTGCTAACTCTGGTCGATTTCTAATAATAATATCGTTTGCGCAATAGTCCATCGATTTAATTGAATGATAATCTGAAAGATACATTCAATTTTATCTGGTTGTATATATGTGTATTTTTTTTAATATGGATAAATGCGTATCCGGTGGCATGCTGACATCAGTTCAGAAATTAGGGCCTAGCAGCATATAATTTATATATACATTACACAGAAACCCATAATATCAACCGCAAACAGTAAACTGAAAAAATATAATATATCATAGCGCAGGCCTCCTTGGGACATGGGGACTTAAAACTGCCCAAATTCATACGCAGAATACTATGATGCCCCATTGTATTTACTATTTATTTTTTTATAAATTTCCTATATTCAGTGACGCGTAGTTTAGTATATTTCCAGATACGCGGTTCACATACCTGGATACATCCACTATATTAAACACTATAGCATCCTGTATGCTGTTGTGGGAGCTGCTAATATTTACTAGACCTGTTGGCACATTTATTGATATATATACAGGTGAATCACTCATATTAATACGTATATTTATACAACACTCATCGGAACATGGTCCATAGTAATCGCAGATTGTGTAATAGTGCTTTCTGAATTCAGTAAAGGATATTAACTCTGCCAGCATCCAGGTAACTTGCGGGGTCTGGTCAATTGTAGTGCCTGGCCAAACATACGTGGCAGTAAGCGATTGGGCTCCCGGAATAGTACATAATACATCTTGATCGATCGACAGAGCATCTACTATGGTTTTAATAGTATCATACTTATGTTCATGAACAGCCCATAAGCATATATTCTTCTTAATGGACACAATAGAATTTAGCACATTCATACTATATACAAACCGAAATAGTAATTTCAATTTGTATATAATATAAAAATTGAAATTACTATTAACAGTAAGTATAATGTCCGATAATTCAGACTACTCCGAAGAGGCTGAAGTTGCTCTTGATGAAACAGATCAAAATGATGATGCCGATGTTGCCGACGCAGCTGAGACCGATGACGCGATGCCAGACATAGATGAGGCTGATGCTATGGTATACGGATCACTAAAATCTCTGAATATTCGCGACAGTAATCATATGATATATAAAATTCAGAATCCGGCTCAGCGCAAGACATCACATATAATTCAGCTATCTGAAGCAACTGAAGCAGTTGGCATTCGGGCATCCCAAATTGAACGTGGCTCACGCGTATTTACCAGCACTAAAAATCTTAAATGTCCTATTAAAATGGCATGGAAAGAGTTTCTTGACCGCAGAAATCCACTTATTCTTGAGCGAGTAGTCGAGGAGCACTCCGAGAGTGGATACTATATAGTGGAGCACTGGTTGGTTAGAGAGATGACATACTTAAATTGGGCCAATAATGATGAGCTATTGTAATTACAATACAGACATTTATATTTTTTTCTATATATGTTCAGTATAATTGCGGCTGGATGTATTACCAGCGATCCGATGGTATACGGAATCGGGTATGGCGGTCATATACCATGGCATATTTCAGATGACTTGCGATACTTTAAAAAAATCACAGCCGGTAGTACATTAATAATGGGCAGAATTACATGGGAATCTATCGGTGGGCCACTACCAGGCAGAACACATATTATAATAACAAGCAAACCTGGCAAGTCTAGTTCTGTGAGTTTTACAAGTTCGCTCGAACAGGCACTAGAAATGGCCGTCGAACCAATATTTATTATTGGCGGAGGCATGATATATGATGCGGCACTGAAATATTTACATAAATGCCAGGCCATATACCTGACTGTAATACATGATCAATATCAGTGTGATACATATATCCGTATTCCGGAATTTCCGCACAGTGCACACATGAAAGATTCGTATGATAGCGGTACTAATAAATATGTGTGCTTGGAATTCAGGAAATATACTTTATAAAAATTGAAACCATATTAGTATATACCATGAGTTCAAAAAAATTTGATATTAACACACAGGCCCTGCTTGAACCAGTTACTGTCGGCGACTTGAAATTCAAATCCATTAAAACCGGCGTCATATTTGATGCTGAACCTGATGATACACTACTAATTGGAGGTTCCATAGGTGAAGTTGACATTCTAGGTAAATACCAGAATACTATTAGGGCCACGGCATATGACTCAATAAATCCACTAACAAAATTGCCAAACGGCTGCCCCAAGTGTAAGAGACTCGTTGTTAGGTTTCAGCGATTAGGTGCCGAAAAGCGTGTTGTATATGTGTGCTTATGTGGCCACTCATGGACTTAATCAAATATTAACTCATTATCGCTTGTATTTTTTGCGACCTCTATACCGCGAAGTTCATCTTGAGATACTTTAATAGTATCTACTATATCCTGAATATCTTTTTTAATGTCATGAGCGGACAGATATTCTAAATACTCTTTATGACTTTTAATTTTATTAGTATCACTTTCGACATTATGTGTGATCGAATAGTCGAGTTTTAGTAATTCTGGTAATTTATCATAATCATCAGCACTATATCGCAGTTCATTACTATCAGATGCGAAATTTATTACCATCGCATCAGTTACAGGTTTAAATTTATCGATCGCAAATTCTTCAAACATGCTAGTTAGTATCATTTTATTGAATGCCGGCACTATTAGTGTCTCGTCTTTGGTTAGGTTTATGAGTTTTTCAAGATACATAGTTATAAAATTATATGCAGTTTGCTTAATTTTTTTGACAAATGGCAGAATTTTATTCATCATATCGTTTTTATCTCCGGCAATTTTAGGCACATCGGCATATTTTACAGACACAAATCTAACAAGCTGTTCATGACAAGTCATTAATCTATAGCAATCAATGGCCTTAAAAATATCATATACCAGATCGAAATGTCGCTTCATGGTAAATTCAATATCATATAAACGCGGCCTAGTAAAATCTGGCAGTTCATTTTCAAGTATTCGCAGCAGCCGATGTTTGATGTCTAGTTTAATTTCCCGCATTTGTTTTTTGTCGAAGTCGGCAGACATAATTTTACGGTTCCATATAAATGATCTACTAAAATCAATAATGGCCGACACAACATTATAGGTAGGAAAACTGTAAAATTTGCCATCGACATCGAATACCGTTAACTGGACTTTATCATATACCGTACGAATGGGCCGCCCATTTCTATAGTGGGTAACATTATTTAAGTGTAGATCGCCATGAACAATACCTAATCGCGTGTTCATACAGTGTAAACCATATAGTTGCTCAAATAAAAATTTACAAAATATAGGATAGTTATTATATAGCGCTTGATTATAATATTTTTGACTCGGTTTGGCGAAAACATCAACTGATAGAGAAGCCACCGTATTACCCAAATGCTCCTGAAATATACATAGACCATAGCCCGACATAATAATTTCACGCTCAGCATATTGTATGGGTGCTTTGATAGCCTCTGAAAAGCCGCGCATTCCATATGAGAAATATACCTCTCGTTTAGACAGTGGATCAATAAAATATGTGTTGGTTCGTACTTTTTCTAGATTACTTACCATATCAACGGCAATTTTGGAGTGATCAAATTTAACGTGATTGATTTTATTGTCGAAAACATTCTTATCTATGTTTTGTAAAATAGACCAGTTACCCAAAAATGGAAATGTTTGACAGACACCATTCACTAATAATTTGGTCAGTTTATTCATGATATATAACTCCCTCCATGGATCTAAACGAATATCATATATATGCTCGATATCAGTTATAGTTAGTGGAAGTATTTTAAATCCGTAAGATGATACGCAAAACCGAACAGATTCATGTGGTTTTATATATGAGAACATCCTATGCGTAAAATATGAAATTTTACCATCAATATCGGATAGGTAATCTGTTATATGTTTTGGAAGCTGAATAATTTTCCAAAAACTCTCAGTCAAATGACTAAGTTCTTTAGTCTCTAGGTTAACAGTCCCAACCACGTTGGCCAGTAAAAATTGTATATATATACTAATATCAAATCTATTATCTTGTATGTCTGATATTATCTTGTCACCTATTGGCGGTTCACAAGCGGGCATGAAACTAGCATTGGAGAATGATATATTTTTACTGTTTAACTCTGATACGGTTTGAGCTTCTAAATACGTTAAAAAATCTTTAATATCGGGCTCATTTTTAATCATTTGTAACTGAGCCATAGGCAGCAGACCTTTTCTATACTCGCCATCACAAGACTTGTAAGTAGGGCACGCCGTATAGTATACGTGGGTAATGTCACCATTTGCCTCATTTATATGAGAGAATATGGCACCATATTTAAGTGAAAACGGCTGCCCGTCAATCACGCGAGTCACGGTTAGTTGAGTAATAATGTAATCTGTTTTGCGAATTGGCATCTCATATAGTATAACTCCCATGGCCTCAAACCTCCACATAGATGAATTATTCATATAGTACCTATTCACAGCGGCCGTAAGCCAACTAATCTTATCCTTATCAGCCTTTGATTTAAGTTTATCTAATTGGATCAGCCCAAAGTATTGAGTATCATACCATTTAATATAATCACTATTAGGATCTGACATTATAATATAAACAAGCTTAAAAAATATATTTAAAATAATGCCCTTTTTGAGAAAAAATGATTTTTATAGTAGAATTGTAACTATGAATATTCTCAAAGATAATAATCATTTAGTCATTAGATGCCGAGACATCGATAACGATGACCAAGACACTTTTGGAACTGATATATACCTTTAGAAATACGAGTACCATTTTTTTTTGCTAAATTTGAAAAAATTGAAACACTAAACTGGATATAATGGACCACTTAAAATTAACTTACTATATCCGAAAAAACCGAGTCTGGCAAGAGATTTCATGTACTCGTATTCCCAAGAGCTCGCTTGACACGATATCTGAAACTATTAACTGGGACAATCCAAACCGCATTTATATAATCCATCTCAAAGAGACCAATATAATAGTAACTTATAAGATCGAAATTGACGATATCATAGTAGATTGCTGCCGTGATGTAGACCATGATTCCGGTCATATGGGTTCTGATTCCAATTAAAAAATCTATTATTTTTTAAGTTAAAGTGAGATTACTCTGAAAAAAATATAATATATGAAAAAGATATTGCGAAAAAAACCGCGCTCAGTAGAGGTATCTATGTCCGAAACGATATCTGATCCGTCGCTAGATGGTGATGTTTTAAGTTTCTCTGAACACCTAAATAGTATAATTTCTAGCAAACCTACTCGGCCATCACGTGTGTCGGGCAGTACAAGTGAGTCGTCTAAACCCAAAAAAACACTAAGCGCCAAGCCTGAGCGCAAGCGGACAAGCGTCGAAATCAAACCCGTATTGGAGCCGCTGGTAAAAAAATCACCAGTAAAAAAAGCGCCGCCGCAAAAGCTTGATATACAGGAAGACTTGTCCGATTATATACAAATCAATAAAGCCGACTTCAATAAATTAGATTTGTATGATCAAATACGATACATAAATAAATCCGGGAAATTAGTTAGCGGTGGATTCATAGTAAAAAAGGAATTTGATATTTCGAAAAAGCAAACAGTATGGTATTTGAGTGCCGATCGCAGGCAAACTGGTTTCAGCTGGCGTATATATCCCAATAGTATTAACCAGCTGTGGAAGAAAAAAATATATATACCGGAACTATCGCGATTAGATTATGTCATTGATTTTCTGTCAAATAGATATGGGCCACAATTTACTAATAATCTTCCTGCTTAAAACTCATCATTTCTGGATAGAAATCTACTACGATTTGCTCCCATTAACTCTCGGCTATTAGCATATTTTCTAGTAAATAAATCTAAAAATCTATCAGGTCCAACGCTCTCATTATACATTACACCAGATCTAGTAGTCCGCAATGGGTTGCCAGTATATCCCATAGCATTTGTTGGCGCCCGATCGGCGACTACCCGAGACCCATATGCTCGATGAGCAAAATGATTAAAATCTCTATCAGAAAAACTAGGATCTAAATTCTGCATTTATATAACCACTATAGAAAAGATAGCAAAAAAAATAATAAATCTGTTTAGCCGAAAATTAGCCGAAAATTAGCGACGAGTAAACATTGAAGTATGAGTAGTTAGTTATCAGGCCCATTATAGTATACATATCATGTTCATAATTACCAGTGGGCTTATATGCTATTGCTATACTTCGACTAATTTTTTGATAAATCGCATAAATAACATCAGCATGTTCAGACTTGACCGGTTTATTTAAAATTTGCCTAGCCACTCCGTATAATATATCATTTACTGCAGTTTTATATGACGCAAATTGTGGGAATAGTACGAAGAATATTTTATTTTTTTCATAGCTCAGGCACGCTGTCAAGATTATATTTTCTTTACGCTTAAAATTTATGCCTGGGTACTTAATCATACGCCGCTCAAGATTGTAAATATTTTGACGTAGCTCTGTGAATAGCCGAGAGTCCATACAAACATGTGATACTGGATGGAATTCAGGATTCTTGGATCGTAAAATATAGCCAAAGAAACTTGACTTATTTGGGCCCACGTTATGGTCGCGCAGTGCTGACTGGCATCTGGCTTGCATATACTCAATAGTGAGATTCTCTTGAACTGGCATTTGTTTAGGTATCCCAATGTCCTCATCAATTATATTTCCAGCGTTGTCATGAATACAAATTAGCCATGCTTTCATTACCCACCGCATGTCAATAGAAGCTGAATTCCACCCGGCCGGCTGATCGAGCGGATGATGAGCTGGATGTTTAAATCCGATAGTATATGTATTTCCTGGCACTAGTTTATCAAAGCTAAAATCAGGATACCTAGCTAATACATCTTGGAATACATTCTTATACTTTTCACCCATAAACTCAAACTTCTCTATGTCGTATGACTTTCGGGTTGCGAACATCCACTTTCCGGCTCTATATTTTGAGCCATCTATAAAGACATAGTTTTTGTCGTAGTATAAATTACATGTTGTTCCGTCTTCCATTTCATATATCTGATACTCGGAGTTAGCTAGTTTTAATGCTACATCGCTAATCTTAAAAATATTAGGAATGTGTGGAGCCGGGTATGCTAAAATATTCAGCTGTAGAAACTTGTCAGTTTCCGCAATTTCAAGTACCATACCATGTGCGATTTGCCCGATCGGCGTAATTTTCTTAGAGTCTTTTGACATTGTTTGTAGTACTATGCGTATTCTAAGTGGCACGTCAACTGATTTTTTACTATCTTGTGTGATGAACTTTGTCATATTCAGAGAATTTAACCTCTCCATATTTACAAAAACACCCTGAGTAGTAAATGATTTTTTACAGTAATCAAATATACTATTGTATGAATCCGAATTAATTTGTGAAAAACTCTCACAGTATTTGCGTAATCCTACAATAGTTTCCATTGATATCAGAAATAACTATTTCAAATTTTTAAAATTAATATAGTATGTTTTTATATCGGTATATATAATGACAGAAATCAATATTATAAGTAGTGATACATTTGAATTAACTAGTGATGAGCGCGCTAAATTATTTAGGGACTTATCTGTTGAATTAGGAATTTCTATTCGCGTTTTCGATAATATCGAGCGCACTATCAATAAGCAAGCTGTACTAGATGCGCTATTGATGGTGCCTAATCTGTTAATGTTAAAAATCCGCCAAATTGCTATGTATAATAATATCTTACCAATAGTGGTGCGCAAGACCGATAGTGGTCTCAAATATTTTTCGAATATTATATTTCAGAATCAGCAGCGTATTGTTTACTATAGTGACATCGCCCATGTTTCCAATAAATTAGTTACACACGTAAATTTTACGAATATCTCAGGATTATACACGAATATTTGTAATACATACAATTCTGAAGTATCGGTGTGCGGATTTATATTTTTGCCAGATAGCATTATGAATGTTAATGAGTTGTTTGAACTCGCGCGCGACTTGAGTGCTAAAAATTTAATCAGGACTGGCAACTGCGACTCGAGCGTAATAGATACAATATTGGTTAAGCCGCATGAAGCATCTGTTAGTAAATTATATGATAGTAAAATATGGCAATATTCAGATTCTAGCAAAAAATACATAATATTCAATAGTGAGGCACACGCAAATTCTGTATGCGACACACTAATCCACCAATTGCGTGCCGGATTCATCGAGCTGCTGTCCGGATCGCGGCATTTATACATACAGGATTTATTAAATTACTGTCTGCCGAAATATTCGGGTGGATCGATTCCAAAAAAGAAAGCAGATAGCACGCCCGAAAAACTATCGCCACTAGCCAGCGCGATCACTGATGTGTATATAAAGCCGGCCAAGAAATCTAACATTGAAAATGATTTGGGTGAGTCAGTTTACTATCAGGCATCTGAAAATATTTTAGACATTGCCAAGCAGCTTAGTGTTATATTTCCGGGTCGAATAGATGCGGTATTCGAGTCATCCCTATGGTTTGACATGATCCGAACTGGTATGCCACTAGTATCTGAACTAATGGCGGCTGAGCACAACCACGATTTTAAAGATGTAACTGCTGAACTTAGTGATTTCATTAAGCGCAGAACACTATTTTGTGAAGCCATCAAACGCACATCAGATTCTAGAGTAGTGTCTGACCATAAATTTTACCAAAATATGCTTATTGAGTGGTATTATATAAAAACATTTGGCATCGTTAAGTATCGTAAAACACTTGAAAAAATTCCAGTCGGATTATACAAACTCGTGAAATTTATAGACTACGCCGATAAGAAAGATGCTGATATTACACTTCTTAACATGGAGCGGGACCAGACATATCAGGAAGCACTAAATTCGGATGGTGAATTAAAGGAATTTGCTAAACTACTGGACCAGCTAAATCGCGCCGAATCAGATATATCAAAAATTCATATATACTCAAAAATTCGAGATCTGATACCTGAATTCAGTAAAATTTCAGTGACTGAACTTAACAAAGATGTGCGCTTAACTGAGGTTGACTGGATTCGTGCTAAATCAGGCTTTCCTATACTCTGCCCGCATGCTCGCGACTTTTATGAATTGACTCTAGAGTCAGAAAAGTATAACCAGCATGTCACTGCCATCAATGAATTTCTGATGCGGAATTATGGACGCGAAAACACAAACTACTGTAGAATATGTGGGGCGCTCATAATACCTCCAGGAAATTCATATAGCTTAACATCTAATCTTGCTGTTCAGGGATACTCTCGCTCAGATGACGAACTCAAACAGTATATATGGAAATATGTGCGTCAAGTTATATCATACAACATCGAATTCAAGCACTTAAAATCTGATCAGGATATCAAGAGTTTGGTTGCCGGCATTTGCGATGGACTATATACATTTGTGAACATGATCGAGAAAAATCTTAATAAGATTAAAACCATGTCCGATGCCGAAATTGAGGCTCGAAAACGCCTATTCACAACTGTCTATATCTTCGCATTTTTGATAAGAATTGTATCGATTCACTATACCGAAATCCGATTTCGATATGAGATTTATGACCGGGCCAGTTCCAAAAGATATGAACAGCATTCTCCGCAAAAACTCACAAAGTATGCGATTTCTGCTATAATGAGTAGTCAAAACACAGTGATGAATACCATTTCTCAGATCGCTGGCGAAACTATTACTGAAAATTATATCCAAAATATTCTTACCAAGTCATACGATAATATTACCAGTATAATTAAAGATGTCGCGATGGGCCGGGCCGAGCCCATAGACTACACGCGATTAATTGTATTAGATCCGCGATACAAATGGCTGGCGCAGGCTAATATTATTTCAGCCATCAGAAGTGACATTAGCATAACCACGTATAAAAATATTGTAGCAAATAATGTTGACCCAAGTAAAATACTGGGCACTGAACCTGATGGTAGTGTGTCGCTGTCATTTTTAAATGCTAAAAATCCATTTCCGGCAGTGAAGTATAATACTAACACAGTACTAGACGTCACCAATAAATACCCATACCATAAGGCACTCGCCAAACTGTCTAGCATTGCTTATGAATACGGGGTAAGTTATATGCTTGATTACGCGGCGTGTAAATTTTACGAGAAGCAAGTATGGGATATCATAATCACGCGCGAACCCAACTTAACATATAATACATCTCTGTCAGGGGACTTCGCAGCTTTTTATGAAATTCATAAAGATGCCGACTTAGCCGACCGAGCACTCAGCGAATACATCAGGACATATAACTTAAGTCCATTCATTAAAGTTGCCATTAATAAACGGACTATTAGATTTGGCGAATATACGCCCAAAGACTCAGACAAATTGGCACTTAAATATGGTGCTGGAAAAGTAAATACGGAAATTCATAAAGCATCAGGTGAAAAAAATCCGCCGTCTATGGGATTCCATAAACATGTTTGGAGCTTAGCAATATATGGTAAGGATATTCTGCCAATATCAACTACTTCTGATATTGCTTTTATTAAATCTAATACTGAACACTTGCGAGTAACCGATGTCGCATGCGGTATATGCTATAACAAGTATAGTGATATCATATCAACTTATACTGACGTTCATAAGGATCTTCAAGAATCTCAAAACATTACAAGTTTCTATAATTACTATTCATACTGCTGCCCCATGGCCACTCCAGAAGACCTGCGACATGGTAATATGTTTCATAATTTCATAGGTGACAAGTGCCCGAATTGCGACCTTACACAGGAGATGATAAGTCAGCGCGATGTAAAATATTTTAATAAACACAAAGCCTCACTTGATTCACGATTTCAAAAACGGTCTGCTGATAATTCTATACCTATTACCTATAAACCGCAGCCCCTAGTTGATCGAGGAACAGCTACAAATTGGAAATATTCATCGAATGTGGTAAATGAATTCTGTGCGCTAATGTACCCAATATATAAAGCTGGTAGTGGTCTGCCGAATAGTGAATTTAAGGCATCCAGCATGACAAAAAATGAATTTCACAATTTATTTATAAATGTTGGCCTCACAAAAGATTATGTTCTTGATGAAATTAAGAACGGGCGCAGCATACCGTATACTGATTTGGAAAATCCGCAAAAGTGCCTAGAGCGACGAAATATGTTACATCCGCTCATACAAAATATAGTATCTGACATTAGTCTACTGTGTAATATCAAAAATATAGCATCAATACCACTCGGTCTTCAAGCTATCAGTGATCCCGGTTTATCTAAAATAAGTGTAACTAAAATCATGGAATCTGTTTCAGGAAAACTAGAACTTGGGCAAAAGTCATACTACGAGATTTCAAAAGGATTATTAATTACGTATCATGATTCGCCAATAACCATTGCGAATATTAGTTTATCATACTTACTGTATTTAATAACTGAAACTAGAACGCACATGCAGACCCTAAAAATATCAGAACCGGCAATATGCGAATTTATGCTGTACATTATACATGGAATAATTTTGAATATTGATATTTCATGCCGTCTTAGCAGTGAAAAAATGGCAATCGTTGCCGCAAGCTCTAGCGAAAATATTGATCCTAACTTAGTTGATAACCGCGCGGAAATGAGCTTTGATGATCTGGTAGACCCAGATGCTACTAGCCAATTTACTTATGATAACATTGACTATGATGGAAAAAATGATGAAGGTGCCGATTAAAAATAGAGCACATCCAGTATTAAATTATCAGGATTTAGAATTAGGTTTAGCTGGGCGGGTCTATATTCGATACTCGGTTTTGATTTTTTTGATCCATTTACGTACGCTATCCGATAAGCATATGATCCAGTTTTTTTCATGACCTCATATTCGGAAATATAATTCAGCATATGCGGGTCGCGCGGGAATGAGCCGATTGGTATAAAATATTTTCCAATCCAATCTGTCAGCGGCCGATAGCGAGTATCATTATATAGTCGCGATTGCTGGCGGGCATTATCAGCATAATACGATCCACTTTTTCGAACTGTTGATCGAACGCTCATTATAATATACCAGTAAAATATTATGTGTATATTATAATGGATTGCCATATGCGGACAGGTGTACCTATTACGGGTCGCGGAGAGAGTATTATACCGTTAGTCCTAATCATAATTTTGCTCTTGCTTTTTCTTATACTATATTTTACTCGTGAGCACTATCAAGATATAATTGTTCCAGGTGTATTCAATAGAAAATATTCTATCCCCAGCGCGACTGAAGATAGGCTTCCTGATGAGGTCGCATTCATGAGCAGATACAAAAAATAATGAGACATATATTATACCTCATCAAATACGCTAAGTATTTTGCGAGCAGCCGCTGGGCCTAATTTGCGCGAAGCTGATTTTTGAATATCTGATAGTTGTTCTTCAGTAATTTCGGATCGCAGTAATCTGGGCAGTGGATATTCAATCAATATTTTTTTGGCAGTATCAATGGTAATTCCTGGAATTTTTGATAGTATAAGTGGATGTACATTAGCTGCGCCGAGTACTAGTGCCTTGGCCCGAGCTAGCCCGAAGCTAGTACCACTAGCATATTTAAGTGTTGATAATTCAGAAATTATAGCTTGCTGCTCATCTGGGTCGGCCAGCAATATCCGCTTAAACCGGATTGTGGATATTAAAATTGGGGCCGAGATGTTAGTAACTTTTGGCAAACACATCCACATATCCAATAATACATCAGCATTTTCACGCTCAGGGCGTTCAGTAAATTCGGGAATTGTGTCTCGCTCGACTTCACCGCCGGCTATAGGTGCTTGTGTTTCTAGCAGCTCTTGTAGTTTAGCCAATAGTGGATCAGTATTACCTGATTCTGCTACATAACCATCTACTAATACTCGCAACTGCTGATGTAGTGTATTGGTGTCAACTGTAGATTCCTGCTTAGGGAATGAAATTTCTCCCTGCCGATATAATCTACTCAGGTCTCGCGCCAAATTAATTAAAATATCAGCAGTCTCCATTTGATTTTTAGTTTGAAATGAGTGAACACCGCGCAAGCTCATACATCGAATTTTCGCATGAAGTTTATTAAATGGAACTCTGGCAATTTCGGTGTCTGGCGCATAGCTAAGATTGCCCTCAATAATATAATATAAGAAACAGCCTTTTTTGCGTCGCATATTTTCCATTTGAGAGTGCTGCCGGACAGCCCGCTGGTCTTTGATACTTGCGGCCAGATCTTTCCATGTTTTTCTCTCGAAAATTGCGGCAACTATTTTAACCTCTGGATTATATTTTGACGGCAGCATAATTATATAATCACCCACAGTAGAGTTATTAAGAACTTGATATTTCAAGGTACCTCCTCCAGAGTTTATAGGTTTACTAGCATATTTACGATTATTGGCCTCTGTCTTAGCCTCCAGGTATGGTATGGCGCCATTGTCTTCTCTATGATCAGCTAGTATAAATGCCGATGTCATTAGTACACATTATATTGGTAAATTTTTATATATATAGTCGGCCGGTTTGAGAAAAATTGAAAACTTCAAGGCTATTGTTATTATGTCTTTCCAAGAATTTGACTTCGAAGTTGTTCATCAACATCAGAACGTTGCTGGCAAGCGTTCAGTTGGAAATTTAAGTAATTACTTTCAATCGACCTGGACTGGAAATCCTATTCCTGGCATCACTGCTGAGTTTCATGAGGACATTACACGAATCATCAAATTAGTATTTGCTACTGAATCAGACACCAGTATAAATATGGATTATGGATTGATGACGGCTGAGATAATCACAGCCCCAGTGGTCAATCATCGTGAGTGGCTCTATCCGTTGTCAGTTTATAATTTTCAGAGGTATATTCCACATGCGCATGACATGTATTTATACATGAACAGGTTCACTGATAAAATGCCAAAAACTTTGACAAGCATGGATATATACAAGAGAGGTTATTTGACAATTAACATCTCTATTCCTAAGCTCAAACTTAGTATTAGATTTGCGTTGAAGCTTCTCGTGTTGAGCTTGCCCAATACAAAATCTGTGATTTGTTCAGCTCTCAAGTGGCATGCTGGAACTATTACTATTCAACATGGGACTTTCATATCATTTCAGTACATCAGATGGAGTATGAATTTTCACAGAGTCCATGGAGATTTGGCTTTACAAAACTTAGATTATAAAAAATCTATGCCATATCGAAAGTAATTTGACATTTCATTATTTTTTATGGACTTTTAATAATTATTTTTTTCTGATTCTTTACTAGCTAATATATAAATCAGCATGAGTGGGAGCGGTAAGTGGAAAACTGAAGACGTTGTACTCGGAGCAGTCGTCGTATTATTAGTTGTATTTTTGGTTGTCCAATATTACAACTCTACTAAAGCATCTAACGCACAAGCTGCAGATGTCGCGCAATCAGCAGCCGTTAGTGCCGCACAAACAGCGGCATCATCAGCAGAAGCAGCTAAACAATCCGCCGCAGCAGTCGAGCATTTACGTGTTGGAATGAGCCAAGGCGGCATTGGAGTCTATTAAATTATAAAATAATAATCATATTTATTTTTTCAATATTTGAAACTAGAGTAGTATATAATGGCATCCAAATCAAGTGCCCATCATACTACCCAAAATTATATAGGAACACGCCGAGGTCGGTCTTCGGCCGGAGATATTGGATGGGAAATGTTTCCCGAGAAAATTGAGTCTACTCGCATTAATGAAAATCCAGACCAATTAGATGATATGTGGAGAGACACGTTAAAGGATATGGGTCCTGAGAACTCGCGACTATTTGCGTATGAAGAGCCCAGGCGCAGAAATCATGGCAATGATGTTTTAAATTTACGAGCTGTCGGGTCGCGATATTTGACTGAGCCCTGGCAAAATGAAGATTATGACACCCAATTTCACGATAAAGATCCGCGTGGACATCTTACTGAAGTCCCATGGAAAGAGTTCAGGCGAGTTGCCGAGGCGCACCTCAGACAAATTGACCTTAAAGATGATGCTGACTACTCGACCACGGGCGGCGGCATTCACCCAAACACACTATACAGGCAAATTCGGGCATCGCAAAACTGGATCAAGGCTCGACTTAAAATCTTTGAGACCTCGTATGAGAACCGGCATTCTGGCGGAGTTGGTGTGTATGATCATGTGTCGGATGTATTTAAATCTGAGTATGAAGACACATCAGTCTTAGTCGACGGCACTGGTATGAGCCAGACCTTTGAGGACCCAATAAACCGCGCGCGAGCCACATCGATTCTTAGTAATTGGGTTCATGGTGGCAGTACGGCCCTGACGGCAAATTCTACTACTGATCATAAAGTGCCCGTTGCGGCATACGGGAAACTACTGCGACAACGTGGTCTTATACCACATGAAACACAACTACGACTAATCGAAGATGATACTAAGTGGCTGAACTCAACTACCATGAAACAGTCAAATCCAATAGTAAAGATGATGTCGTCGGCCGTCGCGGAATCTACTGCTATTGCTGAGACGCGAAAAAATAAACAGAGCTCGACCCACGCTGCGGCTGATACAGTCAAGTATAATTCTAGCTATGACTCTAAGCAAGGTGAAAATCGTAATAATATACTGACCCGGGACATTGTGGCTCTGCTCGGAATTACCGAAACTGAGATCAAAAAAATCGAGTCATATGCTCTTGTGAATCGCAAGCAGGCCGATCTGATGCTGGCCAATTTATACAATATGGCCGAAGTTGTTCATAATGCCCCCGCACATGTCAAGTTTATAATGAGGGATGAGTTACTGATGAGTAGAGCTGGCCTGAAGCCGGCAAGCGCAAATGACATCCGGTCTATGAGTGGCATGGCTGTGGTGAACCCAAAAATAATTCAGCATATGGATATGATGGTTAGGAAGAATCCTGATCAGGTTCCGACCGAGGAAATATTACGATTGACCATTGGCGACCCAGAACAAAAACTCAACAAAAATCCACATGAGTTATTTGTATCCAAAAATCGGGCACGCAATACCGATGATATTATGCGTAATAAGAGAACCCCAGTTGATCACAAAATCACTGAGTCGCTGAAAGTATATTCATACAAGAGCCTGAATGACATGAACATTACACGCAACAGAGTCGAGAGTAAAATGAGCGAGCAATTCTTTGCCGACGCAACATCAGCACTGCAGGGTAAGAATAAATCTCTGTCTACTGATAATTTTTATGAAACCATGCTGAACGCTGAAATCGATAATGCCTTCGGCGATAATTTAGCCAAGAATAGATCTACTGGAAAAATGGGCACCAAGTATCTTAGCCGACACCAAGCACGCGACGACCTGTTCGGAAAAAATGAAATTAAAAATATTTCCCGAAAAGTTAATTCCAAATAAATATGCTGCCGGCAGTCATCGTTATTTTACTGGTGGTATTTCTGTACTTTCAGTCACATCATGATTTTCAAAAATATGTATTCGGCACTGGCGGAACTATGGTAGGTATAATTAGTGGAGTTCATGGAAATGAACTATCGGGCCCGACTGCTCTGTATAATATGATTAATGCCGGGTACTTTGACAACTGGAATGGAACACTTAAAATAATTCCAGCACTAAATGTGCCAGGACTATCCGCCGACAGCAGGTATAGATATGGCCTTGACCTAAACCGGATCTACAGTGGACTTTCACTGAACAACCCGACAGCACTACAAGTGCTAGATTTCTTTGAGGACTGTGATGTAGTTATTGATATTCACGACGGGTGGGGCTGGCATAAAATTAATCCTAAGAGTCTCGGATCAACCATAACACCATCGGACCCTGAGACCGCAATCATAGCACAGCAGGCATCGCATCTAGTTAATCAAACTATAGCTGATCCCGGTAAACATTTTACAGTAACTGACTATCGAGCAGTGCCATGTAGTATATACAGCACACTATCATGCTGGAATCAGAGACATGGTCGGCCGCACTTTTTGATTGAAATTACTGGCCAAAAAAATATACAGCCCATAGAAATCAGAACTCATCAGATATATATAATTTTGGATTTCATATTACAAAATTATATAAAAAGTAACATAAATTAGGATATATTATGAGCGAATCAGATCAGCATAAATTGTTTGAAATTATATCAGTTTATTTCTCTAATACATATTTTAACTCATTTTATGACGACGCCTGTAAATTTTACGCAGACGGGAAATTTAAATCAATCGACAAAGCCTATATATATGTAGCCGAGTCGTTTCATAAAGCCATAAATCAACCCAAAACCCGGCCGGATCAGACCGATAATTATACGGTTATACTTAAGGCAATTGTCAATGATTATAATAAATATCTTGGGCGTGGGCTGAACCTGCGCGAGTTCAATCTGCTGATGTACAAATGTATAATTCCTAATTATGATAATTCAGCATACTCATCTACATATTCAGCAGTAGTTCAGTCTATACTGGTAAACACTATCGGTAAATTCACTGTGTTTGTAATAAATAAAACACTGCCAAAATCAGTTTCCGACGAGTTTCGAAATTCCAATCATAAAGCGCTTGAATCTATGAATCGCGAGTGGAAGGAAATATTTAAATCAATGCTAATAGATGAGAAGAGTGAGTATGCGCAACTTGTAATAGCTGAACGTAATGGTGTGCCACTTGATAGAGACCGCACATCGGCCGAAATTGTTGAAAAACTAGAGGCGCGTATTCGCAAATTAATAGCTGAAAAAAATGAAATCATCACTAACCGTAATAATTTGGCAGGTTATGTATCGGCACTATTAAAAGAAGTTCGGGATACCCGGCGCAAAAACGAAGAGCTACTGTCGGCCATAAATTCACTTCAAACTAAACCGGTGAAAAAGTCTGCGCCAACTGTACCTGTGCCAACTCCAGATGTTCCCGAACAGGCAGAACCGGTCGCACCCATAGTATCATCAGCCATAAATGATATGCTTGATCATCGATATGATAATGTGGATATTATAGACCCGGAAAGTGAATATGAAAGTGAAGATGATGAGGGCTCATATTCTGATTCTAGTTAAATTATAATAACTCATATATACAATGCCTCTGAATGTTCAAGATTTAGTGGAAAAATCATCGGATAAATTATTAGGTAATAAACCGGTTCTTGCGAATCCAATATACACTGGTCTAATTATAACATTGATCCTGGTTCTCATAACATGGATAACCCTAAAAGGTGAAGTGGATATAATATATGACGATACATCACTGGTTATATTGTTATTTAAGTCAAGCATTATTGGATTTTTAATATCACTAGTCACTCTGTTTTTACATGATAGAGCAATAAATAAAGCGTATAAATTAAAGTATGAAAACCTGGCAGCTCAGCAAATAGTCAATAGTGCTACTCAAGGACCGATGACAACAACCGGCACAATAGCACCAACGCTATCTGCGCCAATTCAAGTTCCGAATGTAGCGCCTGTCCAAACATAAAAAATAAAATATATTTTTTTTGAGTATAATATATGTCTAGTAAGTATAAAATAAATGATCCGCCAATTAAAATAAATGTGCCACCAAAACGTGGTGTTCAAGCCGAGTCCATGGAAATTCCAATGTTCGACAAAGATGTAGAAAAAATTAAGGATAAGAGTATAATATTTTATGGTCCCAGCGGCACGGGAAAAACTACTATAGTATATGATTTAATGTACAGAAGTCAATACCTGTATCCGCGCGTCGTTGTGTTCGCGCCAACCAATGCCGAAAAGCGGGACTATGAGGGCATTATACCAGGTTGTTTAGTATATGAAGAGTTCAGCATAGAGACCATTCGCGAAGTATACGACCAGCAGCGGGCCGCAGCCGCAGTATATAATATGGCCAATGACCTTGAGGTATTACACTCACTATTTTCCAAAGTAGCAAATATAAATCAGCGCGAACATGTAAAACTGCTGACCGATAAGAAAAATTCGGCACTGGAGACTATTCATAAAACCATAACTAATGTATCTACCATAAAGTCAAAGGTTCAAGAGGTTGAAGATAGCTATAAGCAGATGATGATAAAATTTTACAAACAGAATGTCATAATTCCTAACCGCAAACAGTTGTTAGGAATGGCCCTAAACAAAACTGAAAAAGTGGCCATGAAATTTTTATCATATAACCCTCGGCTGCTTGTGATATTCGATGACGCGATGACTGAGATCAAGAGTATACTTAAAGATGGCAAGAAGAAAAATGATAATGCCCTCAAAGATTTTTTCTTTAAAGGCCGATGGGCGTATATTACACATTTTTACTGCTTCCAGGACGATGTAAATATTGACTCAGATATTAAGAAAAACGCATTTTATTCAGTATTCACTGACTCAAATGTTGCGAGCGCGTTTTTCAATAGATCGGCGACGAACTTTGGCCCGCAAGATAAAGCGCGCGCAACTCAGGCCATTCAAGAAATTTTCACGGGTGAGAACAAAAAAAAACATGTCAAGCTGATATTCAGCAGAATGGATTCTCAACAGCTTCAGTATATTACAGCAGATCTACATGGCAGCTTTAAAATGTGCTCTAAACTAGTCCGTAAATATTGCGAGTCTATCGAGGCTGCAGAAAATAATGTGAGCAAGGACAATGCTCATTTCAAGAGATTTATGGATGTGTAGATGATATAAATTCCTTCAGCTCACTTTGGGCAATAGACTTATGAACATCGGTAGGCCGCATCATTAACCCGGTTGCCGATGTCTCGGTGTCTGCGGGAATGTGGAACTTGCCAGTATTTGTCTGGCCGGCATACTTGCGCTTGCCAGTTCGTGCCCTAGGCTGGATACTGTAATATCCAACTTCGACTTCATCCTTTGTGGACTCATCAGTTCTATTAATTTTTTTGAGATCAGCATCAGTAATATCAGACACATGTTTCGCGCCAAGTTTTGTCAGTGGCGCCGATGCCGACTTCATATAGGTCTTGATGCCTGGATCTGTTGGGCCTGATTTCTTGTTCATATTCTCGGTTCTCTGTTTCATTAATTTTTTACCGAGTCGCTTGTCGTCCTCATTAGCTTTAATGATTCCCTTGATAATTTCAGAGTTCTTGGTATAAAAGTCGCGCTTCTCTCGATTCTCGATCCATGACCCAAGTAAATTGTGGACACCAAATTCGGCTTGATATACATCTGATTCAAATTCCTCAGAGTATTTTTGCTTCCAATCATGAGCTTCCGCTTGGATTTGGTCTTCATTATTACCACTGAATACTTTGAGCGGAACGATACTGAATTCGAGATCTGATTTCTCACAGTAAATATCATCTGTGGCTTGACGCAACTCTTCATAGTGATTCTCGACATACCTATCTAGTCGGGCAAATGAATCAGACGGTGGAATGACCCGGTATTCATATTTCTCCTGAAGAGCAGTAATCTTTGCGTTATACTCTGACATTCTGCGATCATATTCAGCTTGATTAATACGACATGCCTGATATTCTTGGTAAATTTTTGTGACTTCATCGCGAAGTTTAGGATTATAGTTAGGACTATATGCGCACTGTACATGAGTGTCTGGATTATACAGAAAATACTGATCCAAAAACAGTTGAATAAGTTCGCGCTTTCTGTCTACGAATTCCTCTCGAGTTTCAGCGATGCCAAGATCGCGCTTAACGGACTCTAGTAATTCAGTATACTCTGACTCAGTGGCTTCATATTTATCAGTAGAATATACTGGTTTCTTTAATCCTGCTTGCCGGCAGTCTTGTTTCGTGGCCAAAGTTAGGTTCTTTAACTCTTGAAGCTGCGATTTGAGATTATCATGTTCGGCTCGAGCGGCATCGGTCTTAAGTGTGTGCTCAGAGATAGCTGCTAAATCCATTTCAATATACTTCTCTCGATTAAGGATTTGCTGATGAAATACATCAATTGGCTGCTCTCTATCAAAGTCAGATAATTTTGTATTTTTTACATCCTCCAGTAACTCATCCGGAATGTCTTCATATCGGGGTGCATATGCCGCCGGCCGATGGGCAATACTTGCGAGTAGTTTAGCCTGCTCGGGCGAGCCTTCGAATTTCACACGCAGGGCTAGTTTATTCTGAAGTACAGTGAGTCGTTTTTCGTTCATGCGATGTGATTTTTGTGCCCGGTCTAGGGCTAATTCGCACTCATCAAGTTTACTCTTGGCCGCCTCTATCTGAGGCAGTAAACCTACTATTTGGCGCTGATATAACTCCAGCTGAGCCGCCAATTTATCAGCTAAACCTGTTTCTGGGTTAGATATTTTTTCCTTTAGTCGGTTTAGTGGAGTTTCATACTCAAATTTACGTAATCGCTCTAGTAATGTGTTGCTGAAATTCGCATCCTGCTGACTCACGAGACTATCTACTGATGTACCATCTACCACTCCTTCTGGCTGCCACTCATCTAGCATGCGATATAAAAATCCAATGAGACCAGTCATACAAAATCTGCTATAGTATTTCTCTCTAAGATTAATTAAATTGAATGCTAAAATACTGCGATTTTCACCTTTAAAAACTGGTTTCTTAAATGGATTCGACCGTGTTCGTAATAGATGAATTGTCTTCGCATCAAGGCGTTTAATCATTTCCTCTTGCTGTTCTGGCGTAGCAGTAACTAATACCTTCCATAATTTTTCAAGATCCGAGTCGAATTTTTGTCTAGCACTTTCGGCCTGAGTATACGAATCCTGTTTTCGGGTGCTCATAGATATACGGTATTTAGTTGATATTTTTAGATAATATTAACCACACGCTAACGTATAATTAATAATTTAATAACCTCGCACAATTTAAGTTAAAACATGTGCTCACATATACATATAAATGTGTTCAACTATTAGCGCAATACACGATAAAGTGTGTATAAAATTTGAATCTTTAAATAATATATATAATATACTACAGGATACTGCTAGGGAAACTGATTTCAGTGACCGGTTTCCGCAGATATATTTCAAGTTCAATGAAGTCTGGCTGGCATATAGTAAGGCTGCAGTAATGATGTCTGTCGAATCATCAAAATCCGTCTATGAGGAATATCGTAATTTAATGATCCACGATGGAATTATCGATAAACTCGATAGTATTTACATGGAGCTATTTAAGATATTCGAAAAAATGCGATCGCAAAAATCAATGTGCAAGCAGCTTCAAAAAAAATCAAGTGTTGATGGTAGCAATTTAAGTAACAATATTATTAGTATGCAGAAATCCTATCAAGACCAAAAAATTATATTCAATGTTGAGCGCATAAAACATGACCAGTGTGAACTGTGCGGGTCATTGATGACAGTTTATTCCGAGCAGTCTGAAATGAGATGTGACAATAAAGAGTGCTGTAATATTATTACTCTTCAGGGAATTGTGTTCGACGATCCGCAGTTTTACAGTCAGCAAAATATATACTCAAAGGCTAAACGGTATGACCCCAATAATCACTGTGCGAAATGGCTAGATAGGCTGCTGGCCAATGAGGATTATATTTTTCCGGATGATGTAATCGCAAAAACCAATCAGCTCGCGATTAATGAGTATACATCAAATCGAAAGATGCGACCGATGGTCAATCTGAAGTGCGCCAAGATACGCTCATGGCTCCAGTCGCTGAAGTATGTTAAGTACTATAAACATGCGCCACTGCTTAGGAAAATCATAACAGGCTTACATGGTCCACCTGTTTGCCCGCCGGTCTTAACTCAAACTGAGCGCGATCGAATGCTGATTGAGTATTCACTGTGTATGGTGGAATTCGAAAAAGTAACAAAAAATTCAGAAATACTTCGCCAGATCGAGCGCGATAAAATAAGCAATAAATTTTACTATCCAGATTTTTTATGGAGATTAATAAATTTACTCTTGAAAAAAAATGATCCGCGCCGAAAGCCGCTATTGGAGTGTATCTATTTACAGAGTCCAGCTACCCTAATACGAAATGATATTATATGGAAAGAAATATGCTCTAAACGCGGATATACCTATGTCGCGACAGATAGCAATATCATAGCATGAAGCTTTAAGTGGAAAAATATTATATATTTTAAATCAACTCTCAATTATTTATTTTTTAGATTTCGCATTATTCGGGCAATAATATACTGACATGTCTACCGGAGGTTTATTCATCCTTATCACAAATGATGGTAAGCAAGATCGTATGCTAAATGCGACCGCTTTACTCAATAAGAGATTACTCGAAATCGAAAGATTGAGATCTCGCAACCCACAAATCAGAGACCCAACTCCAACCCTTGTCGATATTGAACGAACCCATATTTTATTTATTAATGCCCACTTTAAACCATTCGCAGCTATCGGATACGAGTACAACAAGGTCTCCGTCCAAAGTGGATCTGCTCGTCTCGGATCAACTGTCCAATTCTCCATTGCTCAATACGGAGATTTCTTTAATGACATGGTTCTTCATCTTAAACTTGGACGTGTCGAAGCCACTGGTGCCGACTACTGGTCCTCTCCAGCTGCTAACCCAGCCACTGCCCCAAATCAACTCTTAAGATATTGTGATTATCTTGGACAACGTGTTGTCAAGAATGTTAAATTTACTGTCAATTCAAATCCTCTCGATGAATATGACTCTGATGTTATGAACATGCATCAAAAATTCTTTGTCACTCCACATAAAGAAACTGGATGGAAACGTAACGTCGGCCAAGAACTTCCTAAACTCGGATACTCCGATGTTGGAGCTGCCAATGGACGTGCCGGACGTGGGGCTGGAGTTCGCGAACAAAAATTCATTCTTGATGGACCTCAAACCGCCAAGCCACTTCAAGAGGAAGTTGACATGTGGATTCCACTTCTCTTCTGGTTTAACTTAGATCCGCGATTATCTATTCCTAGTATTGCTATTCCATACGGTCAGCGATTCATTGATGTTACATTCGCACCTGCCAATGAAATTCTTCAACATGTCCATGCTTCAAACCCAGCACTTGATGCTCCAGGGCAAAACCAAGTCCCAGTACCAGAAATTCTTACATGTGATCTGTATACAAATAACATCTTTGTTAATCCAGAAATCCATGATATCTTTATTAAACGAATTGGATTCTCTCTTATTCGTGTTCACAGACGCCAAGTCATTAGAACCATGAAGGCTAATGATATGTTGCTTCTTAACAGTCTTAAATGGCCAACTGAGACCCTCTATGTCGGACTCAGACCAGTTGCTAACATTGATACCAACTCAACTAAGATGCTTGAAGACTGGCATACATACGCCGAAACCCGCGATGTTTCATTCGCAGGATGTGGTCTTAAAGACTATCCAGTTCTTAGTGCCAATGTCTCTGCCGGTGATGCGGCCACAGTTGCCAATCTTGATGCCCTTGTTGTTGATATGTCTGCTTCCGGAGTTGCTCTTTCCACTATTTCAGCTATTACTGGAGTCGCTGGTGGAACACTCGCAACGGTTTCCACTGTTAACGCATGGCTCGGATATTACGGATTCTCACTTTTGGACCCAGCTGACTTTGTTAATCCAAATGCCCCAACTGATGCTGAATGGAACGCATACTGGCCACAACCAGGACGTGGTGGAGCAGGAGCATGCGAAACTCGTTACAAATCATGCTCACCAACAATGCGTGAAGTCAGCGTTGAAGTTCACTCAGTACCACTCTACCGTGATATGCCAGCAAGCTTCTTCAACAGCTATGTTCCATATACCTATGGAGGAACCAATGTTAGAACCCCAGACGACTGCGGAGTTTACATGTTCACCTTCAACTTGTATCCTGGAACTTATCAACCATCCGGACACATCAATATTTCTCGTGCTCGTGAATTTTACTTCTCATACAAATCAGACAATGTTGGATCAACTGTCCCATCTGCTGAATTTGTCGTGGTTGCTATTGCTATCAATTTCTTACTGATCTCTGATGGTTCAGCAATTCTCAGATACTCTACTTAAATAATATAATACCAATTCTATTTTTTTTTGTAATTTGTATGTGTTTTTTAAAAAATGAAATCAGATATTTCTAAAAAAATGAGTTTGTTTCCTGAGTTATTGGCACTAGTATTTAAAAATTGCGAATGCGAAACCAAAATAGCATTCTCTCAAGTTAATAAATATATGGCTGAACACTCTAAAAATCAAGTATCTGATATATATACAGCTATTGCTGACTTGGACTACTACTCACTAATATATACTACTGACCCTACTTGGACCATGGAAATATCCAGAGGAATTTTACGGAGGTCTAAAAAATACACGACTTATATGTAGATATATTGAGCACACTAATGCCGCTAACATATTTAATATAGTTGCCAGCCTATATATTCCGATGACTGATGAGACTTGTGACCTGCTGACCTATGATGATCCTAAAATTATTGAAGCAATACTGTCTAAATTCACATATAAATCTGGTAATTATATACGATGCTATAACAGATGTTTTATATGCTCATGTAAACAGGGATACCTTAAAAATGCGAAATATTTGCTAGAATTGTTTAGTGTACGGGAATTATCTGCTATTGAACACAATCACACAGATGATATGACCCTATTTAGATACGCTAAATTAGGTCCGCGCAAATTTTCAGTTACTATAGGAAATTTATATAATTACCTTATGTATTTAGCTATTGATATTGGTGCTAATGATATCATTAATTTGCTGCTCAAGAAATTTGACCTATATAGTAATTCTGTGTTATTTATGGCATGTTACAGGGGCGATATCCAATTAGTAAAATCTATTACTAGGGACAAAAAATATAATTGAAATATCGGGTTATGTGGAGCCTGTGTACAAGGTAATATTGATGTGGTAAAGCATATATTACAAATGGGCGCCACTAATACTGACATAGGCATATATACATCAATATATCATGGTCATAGGGATGTCGCCATGTACCTCATAAGTGTAAATAATCTAACACTTGATAATGATCTTATTAAAACCGAGTGTGGAAAGCGATAAACTTTGGCATTTATTTTTTACATGTTCATATGCTCGCCAATAGTACACCTACACGAGCAGCTGGTAGCGCCGAGCCTTATCATAAGTTTAACTATACCCACAGACTTTTCTGCACAAGCATGACCTAGGCCGTCATTCCAGTTAGTGGCTCCAAGCTCTATCATAAATTTAACAACTTCTATGTTACCACTGCCACATGCGAATGCTAAATGGGGTTCACTTTTTTTGCGGGAATACAGAAATTTGACTAGATTTATATTTCCGCTATGGCAAGCATAGCCAAATTGATAACTGGCAATATCCGCGCCATGCTCGACAGCCAATTGAGCCATTTCAAGATTGCCGTTCATACATGCTCCGGTCAATATGTCGTACCAATTACTTGCGCCTCGGCTGATTATGTATTTACATACATCAAGACTATTAACATATGAACATGTTTCATCCCAAGAGTTTGCTCCGTGAGATTCTAATAATTTGATAGTTTCAAGATTGCCGGATTTAACGGCGAATCTAAGAGCTACATTCAAAGAGTTAGCACCACGGTCAATCATAAGTTTAGCAATGCTAGTGTGGCCGGAACCACATGCCCCATATAGGCCATAGTTCCATTCATTTGCGCCATATTCAATCATAAGCATAACCATTTCCATGTTACCGCGTTGGCATACATACTCTAAAATACCAAAATAGCCAGAACCGTATTCAATCATACGACGCGCAATATTAACATGGCCGCCAGCACATGCTCCCAGTAATCCGAAATGCCAGTCATTCGCACCGCATTCTATGATATAATCAATCACATCTATATTACCTCCAAAACACGCATTTAATAGTGCTATATTCCAATCACTAGCACCGCGCTCAATCAACATCTTAACAATATCGATAAATCCATTTCGGCATGCGGCATATAGTGCTGAATTTAGATCAGTTCCATGTTCGAGTGCTAGTTTAACGAGGTTTATATTACCACTCTCGCATGATTGGCATAAAATTATATTCCATACCTGTATGCTCTGCGGCCTAGATAATAGTAATTCAACGATGTCCATATTTCCAGCTCTACATGCTCCTAGTAATCCAGTAAATATATTGTCCACGCCGCGTGTTAATAGGTATTTTACAAGGTCAATATTACCCTCCCAACAGGAGTTCAATAGTTTAACCGACATATAATCAGAATTTTTCTTGAACACCTCACTAAACATTTCCGTGTATGCTTTCTCATACCGTTTTCGATCAGCTGGATTTATAGTTTTATGGCGTAGATATGCTGTCATGAGAAAATCACACTTCAATTGCTCGAGCTCGTATACAGTAATTAAATTATACCAATTCGGCGTGTTTACTATGGAAAATATATCACCGCGAACAACTGCCAGTTCGAAATTTATGATATAATGCAGTGAGGTATCCCTAAATAAAAAACATGTCAGCGAAAGTGGTATTCTGTCGACTGAATCGGTTCGACTTATAATTAGTGAAGCGCAATCTGAATTCATGTTAGGACTTAAATCATATTTTTTTAGTAAAAAATAATAGCACTGTTACTTGTGCCCTATTTCATTCATAATTATGTTGGCTACATCGGATCCAAGTTTTTGTGTGAGAGCTTTTAGTATAATGTGGCCACAATAACGTGGTGGATAGTGTCGGCAACGTGAGCAAGTACAATTACGGCAGAAATTAGTTATGGTGTTGGCATAATCACAGAACGTTTGACCAAATACAAAACCTGAGTCAGTCGGCCAGCAAATCTCAGAACTATGTCTGAGCTCGGCCCATACCATATAGAAATCGTCAATATTCCTGGACTCAAGAGCTCTAACAATTCGATGAATTAGGGGATCGTAACCAATATATGTAAAGGAAACCGCCATAGACATAATCCAAATAAAATCAATTTATGCCAAATTAGGAAAGTGATATATTGGCAAACAGCATTGTATATTTCATATTCCTGATCGATTTTTCAGACATAAATATATGTCGTGTTTTTGGGACGGGCTATCAGCGGCTATTTATGAAATATTTCCGGCTAGTATAAAAAACCGCGGAAAGTTTACAAATCAAGACTTATTAAATTTTCTAAAAAAACACAATCAGCCGACCCGTAATGTTACTGTTAACGGAGCACCGCTGACTACTCAGCAAATGCGCGAGAATTTTACGGCCATCAAAAATTTGTCCGCTGATACTATTCCGACTGGTTATTGGTGCTCGACTTGTGACCCAGTTTTAATTCTATTATCGCAACTGCTTAATATTAATATTGAGCATACCTATCTTGGTGTCAAGATACTATACCGCAATAAAATGGCAAAAATGGGTAATATTATCTATGTGTCGTCAGATTACGGCCATTTCTGGAAATCTAAATAACTATATATTGCCGCTAACATTTTTACTACCCACTATTTATCGAAAATCAGTTATTAATTTCTTATTAATCTCTGATGGTTTCCGCTAATCTTAGATACTATATATAAATTATCCATAGTAAATCAGTATGATACAAAGGCAATTTTAATAAAATTGGAATCAAATATAGTGAAATAACGGACATAGTATGTAACTGAATGAATTTAAAAAATGAATTATTGATAAAGCTATACCATGAATCCACTTGAAATTCAAGATATTTTATATACTATAGCAGATCTATTATGTGATCCACGAGTATTATTACTGAATAACCATATATCACAACTGCTCAATAATCATCCGGTTTTAACATTCATAAGATCCCATACTAAATCCGACATTCCTAAATGTGGACCACCTAAACTATTAAATTTTTATACAGGAGATCCAGCAAAGGCAGCTGCTGAACATGGAAATCTACCTATTATACAATATTTATTACCAACCCTCAATATTAATGATGCATTGATAATATCTGCTGAATATGGACATCTCGAAACAGTGAAATATCTAGTATCTATTGGAGCAGACCATACAGTTAATAATAATTTTGCTATTCGATGGGCAAGTAGCAATGGACATCTCGAAATAGTAAAATATCTAGTATCCATAGGAGCAGACTACGCAGCTGATGATAATTATGCCATCCGCTGGGCAAGCCATAATGGACATCTAGAAACAGTAAAATATCTAGTATCTATTGGAGCAGACCATACAGCTAATAATAATTATGCTATCCGCTGGGCAAGCAGTAATGGACACTCTAAAATAGTAAAATATCTGAGTTCCTTATAAAATTTCTGATTATTATTTTTTG
>JACCDH010612548.1_pt1 | contig 87976 bp, 69 predicted proteins | sample 7442481 | NCBI WGS metagenome assembly JACCDH01 (sample SAMN15323433, study PRJNA562643) | freshwater metagenome | isolation source: river surface water | place: USA:Blue River Watershed | collected 2017-08-15 | reverse complement strand
TGGGCTTGAAAGATAGATGGACCAAACGTTTCTTATTCAGGTACTGCGTATCCAATAATTTGAAATGATAGTAATTGTCTGCATTTACATGAAAAGGACTGATAAATGTTTTATCAAACACCGGAATCGTTTGCTCATACACATTGATGTTTTGATAAGTGCCACCCAACTGCTTCAAAAAACCTTCATTCTCTAAGCCATTGGTTTGTGTGGCTTTGATGACTTCTCTAGTTCGCCTTGGTTTATTTTGCCAATAATAATCGCTCAACGTCTCCGTGATATAAACCGGTAAAAATGGTTTACTCTCTGAGGTGGAATCAATATATGCGAAGACAAAATTGAGCGACTTCAACAAAGGGTTTTTGCTCAGCCTGTCTTTATTGACATTATCCAGATCTAACTCCAGCTTATTGTAGACTTCATAACTCAGGTTATCCCAACGCTTTTTATCATGCTTGTATTTATTAGCCATGATCTTACGCCAAAACCACAAAGCCCTGTTGTATTTCACTTTTACGACAGCTTCTGTCGAAGGCGGCAGCACTTCGATGAATACTGTAAAAGAAAGCGAATCTTTAATAATGGAAAAAGGTACACGTGCCGGTTGATAGCCAATAGCCCTGATTTCAAGTGTGTCTAACACTTTTAAGGATGGTACTTGAAAAGCAAATTTGCCTGAGGAATCTGTTAACGCACCAATGCCCTGTCTGATACAGACAGCGGAGGCAAAGGGTATGGGTTCATCACTCTGCTTGTCTTTAACAACACCCTTGATCCATGCAGTTTGTGCTTGTAACACTGCAGCAGATAAGAGCATCATCAGTAAGACAATCAGTCTTCTGTTGGTTGCTTGCACACTACAAAGATAACTCTGTGCTGTACAGTGCTGCTTCCATTTATCACAAGCCGTGATAAAGTTTGGTGAAACTTATTGGAAACTGTTATTCGCTTAGAAATCAAGTCCCAAAGCGAAATACCAAACAGGTGATCCTTTGAAGACACCCTTCATCGGCCATGCAGCATCTACTTTCATGAAGTAACCCAAAAGTGTGGAACGCAAGCCAAAGCCATAACCACCAGCAAATGGTCCGAGACCACCAGCATCTAAACGCACCACTACAGGAGAACCCGGTGTTGCCACCACTTCACCCGGACGCTTGATGCCATTGTATTTACCATTCCACGCAGTTCCGAGGTCAACAAATTGAACCAACTGCAGGTTGCGCAAGAATGCATTGTTGATAGGTCTATTAAAGAAAGTAGTAATAATAGGCAATCTGAATTCACTATTGATCACGAATGCATTGTTACCATTAGCCACGTTCTGCTGATAACCGCGCATATTCACCGCCAGCGACTGGAATGCATATTCCTGATCAGGTGCAGGTCTGTTCTGATTATTGAACTTAGGTCCTAACCAACCATCTACACCACCGAGATAGTAGATGATTTTTCTGCCACCCCAAGAAATATCTGCAGCAGCGCGACCAGCCCAAATGAAGTTTCGATAAATCTTGTGATAATATCTGCCATCAAATCCAAGGTTGAATGTGCTTCTACCCTTGGCTGCTGTTTTTTCGCCTACCGGCATATTCACATCCAGATACACTTTCCAACGCAAACCATTCCAAATATTCATGGTTGGATTGATGCTGTTATCATGTACGTATTCAATTCTCGCCAAACCATATTTAGATACACTGTCCTTTGTAGAAAGCCCCAACTGATCTGGTGCACCAATGGCATTGTTCATTGGACGGATAACACCACGATCTGTTCTTAAGCCTGCAGTTACACGAACACTCTTCGTTTCGTTGAAAGGATAACTAATATTACCCTGATAAATATTGGTGAACAACATGGAGCTGTATTGCGACAGCACACCTTTGAAGAACCCGTTGAAATTAGACACATTACTTCTGTAATAAGTGAAGCCCCAGTCTAAACGCTTGCGGTAATTCTGGTAAGACAAGAATACATCTTTATCGCGCAGATCAAAACCAAAACGAAGTCCGCCCACAAACTTCACATCTTCCATCAAATCGCTTACACCCACACGGAAGGTCCAGTTGAAGTCGTTACCATTATTCAGTTGTATTGGACCGGAACCACCGCCATAAGCCTGATATCGGTTGATGAGAATATTATTGGTAAATCCGCTGAGGATATAATCAGCACTAAACTTCATGCGGTAATTAAACAGCTTGGTCTTGGTTAAAACAGAAGCCAGCTTTTGTTCCGGATTTACTTTATTGACAGCGGCAATGCTGTCTTCATTTTCTTCTTCAAATTCAGATTGGAAGACGGCTTCTTTCTTCACCTCTTTGGCTACTGCACTTGGTAATGCACCGCCATAATTGGTCGCTTTTCCTTCAGCAGCTCTTTTGATATCCATCTGGCGCTTCATGAAGTCTGTAGGTCTTGCATTGACATTTCTTCTATCCAACACTTGCTCGTCAACTTTCAACTTGTACAGAAACTTGTAATCACCTTCGCGACGTAGTTCACTTACCTGACCGTTATTACCCGCAATACGTGTTTCCAACAAAGTGCTTTGGTAATTGGTTAATGGGAAAGTATAAGTAGAATCTTTAAACACCTGTACATAGCCAATACTATCAGGTTCCTGTTTCTGCCATGCATTTAATGTAGAATCCAACTCTTTAATACCCGGGTTACGCAGCATGTCTTCTCCGATAAAGAATAGTGTATCTACACCATTACGTTTTGTAGAGAAGAAACCAGCCCAACGGTTACCAATACCATTTTCATCCGACACAAACGTAAAGTGTGTGGTATTGTACTGCATCGGATAGCGCGCATTACCAAACTTCACATCAGTGAGCTTGGTGATTTGTTTTTGCTTGCTGGTATTCAATGCATCTACTAAGAAAATATTGAATCGATTTCTGCTAGGTAAGACTGTATCGTTATTCACCGCATCAGGAGATGGCCTGTTAGAAGCATACACAATACCTGAACGATCTGCAAAAGAGACGAAGGTTGGATCCAGATCATCATAAATATCATCTGTAATCTGCGTGAGTTTTTGTTCTTCTATTTTGTATGTGAAGATATCCGTGTGCCCATTCTTCACAGCACTCATCACAATCGTGTTGGCATCCAGCATAAAACTGGCATCAGTAATCTGATCAAGCTCTTCAGGCAAGTCTTGCTTATAGCGCTTGTATTTGGCAATCACATCATACACAAACATCTTTAAGCGCTTACCCTCTTTGTAAATCACCAAGAGTCTTTGTCCTTTTCCATCCCATGCCATGATGGGATAGTTGGGATTGATATCACCCAAATTGGTTCTTACACCATACTTATATAAGACTTTGGCATCGTAAGAATTGTAATAGAGATTGATTCTGTAGATACCTTTTTTAAATTCAACAACAGCATAAGAGCCGTTTCTTGGATTGGGGTTTACCTGAAAACGTACATACTCATTCTTGCTCACATCTTCAGACACCACCACCTGACCTTTAGGCTGGTTACGTCTTTGGCGAATATCTCTTGAATATTTCTCGCCCTGATATTCCATGAACTCAGCCAATACTTCTTTGAAGCGCTTTTTGGTAATGCGCTGCGAAGCAGCGTTCAGGTTTTTATACATTCTGGCCAAATACAGAAAGTAAGACACACTTTCCGGCTTGTAACGCTCGGCCATAAAATGCCAGAATGAATGACCGGCCAACAATGGCTTTTCAAAAGCAAACTGATAGAAAGTATTGTAATTGCCGCTGAGGATAGCACTTTTCAATTCATCATCCTTAGCCGTACTCCAATTCTCTGCATTGTATGATACATAGCCATCTGTTAACCATTTGGGCAGATCGAGTAAAGCTTGGTTACTGGCAAACTCGCCAATATCATCACCAAACAGCATATTGTCAGTTAATACACGTGCAATACCCTCTCTGATCTGGCGCTTGAGGTTGTTGTGGTTACCATCGAAGTAAATCACCAGTTTGTTGTTCACTAGTTTGGTGAGTCCACCAGCACTCTGCCAATCTACACCCAATCCAATATTGCTGGCTTTATAGTCATTGTAATCGTTATAGATAATGATATTGGCTCTGCGCTGGAGTGAGTACTCAATTGTATTCTCTAATGAGTTCAACTCCTCCTCTGCCACCTGTGCAGCAAACTTGCCCAGTTCTGTTCCGTTCTGTGCTACATAAGTGTTAAAGTTGGGCGATTGATAGAATTTCCACTTCAGTTTCTTGTACTGAACCCTGCTTTTACCAAACTCCACAGTATTCACCTGTGCATTTACTGCACCAGCCAATCCAATTAATAGAACAAAGCACAACAGTATTCTTTTGCTAAAATCCATATCCCGATTACATTGTATTACTTCATGATGATACCGGCAGATAATTCGCTGCCTGTTGTATCATATGGTTGATTTTAAAGTTAGGTATTTACCTTTAAAGCCTGTAAAATTAACAATATGCTGCAAGTGAAGGTGTTTGTGTTCAGTCCAATTCAGGAAAACACATACGTGGTGTATAACGAAACAGGAGAGGCTTTGATCATTGATCCCGGCTGCTATTTTGGTGCCGAGCAGGAACAATTGCAGCAGTTTTGTACGGATAAGTCCTTAACCCCGGTTCAATTATTGAACACCCATTGCCACTTGGATCATGTTTTTGGTAATAAATGAGTAGCAAAAACTTATGGACTGGAGCTCTACACCCATCCAGACGAGCAGAAAGTACTGGAGTTTGCACCGATATCCGGCCAAAAGTGGGGACTCCCTTTCGAGAACTATCAAGGCCCCATTCATTTGCTTCGCGAAGGCGATAAGATCACGATAGGTAATGATGCATTAACTGTTATTGAAGCGCCCGGCCACTCACCCGGCAGTATTTGCTTTTATTGTGCAGCACAAAACTTCATCATCAGCGGCGATGTGTTGTTCCGCGAAAGCATTGGCAGAACCGATTTACCCGGTGGCGATCATGAAACACTCTTAAACAGCATCCGTAAAAAACTGTATTCATTACCCGATGAAACAGTGGTGTATAGTGGTCATGGTATGCCAACAAAAATTGGTCATGAAAAGCAACACAACCCATTTATCCAAGGTTAAAGCAGGGCTTTTTGGTAAGCCATGATAAAGATGGCACCCAGATTTTTTTGTGGGGGAATATAGTCTTCAAACCTTTCTCTAGATTGACCTACAAAACGCTTCTCTAACTGCGCCCAAAGCTGTGGCCAGTATAAGTCTTTATCCTGACGTATCTGTTCTGCTATCGCGGTAATCATGATCTGATTCACCACACCTGCACCAATTTGCTTAGAGGCAATAATGTGTGCGTTGGGACAAATATCCAGCACCTCACTCAAACGCTGATAGCCACCGCAGCTGCCCAACAATACCACTTTTGAGCTAGGCATTAAGTTGCTGATGGTAGCAGATACATTGTAACTATGCCCGCGATGGATGGTAACCGCAGGTCTAAGATCATTGTACTCTAAATAAGCGATCAGGTTTTGCTGTGCTTCTGCATCTAGATCTTGTAGTTCATCTAATGGACGATTGGCATAAATGGTTACCGGCACCCCTTTTACGCTAGACACTTCCACCCACTGCGGCTTCTGTTCTATACGCCAATTGGCATTCCTGAAACTATTGAGAAATGCATTGAAAATAACTGGACCATCTTTATCGCCATAAAAGAACTGATGCATTACTACCCTGCCGGCTGTATCCTTCAAATTCTCCACAGGCATATTGAATACGGGTGGTATACCAAGTGAAGCGGTGAGGTCTATGTGCTTGGTGGTATCGAGCGATAAAAATATTTGCTCCAATAAACGATAGATGGTAGTACCTCGTGCTTGCTTTCTTCTTTCCGCATAAGCTCGGTTGGCACCCACTTGTGCCAATACCAGGTTACGAATTTCCGTATCGGCAATACTGGCATAAGCATCAGCCACATCCACAGCATCTTCTAAGGAGCGGCTCTTCTCCAAACCAGTAGCAAAGCTGCGCATTAGATCGCGTGCGTAGGATCTATCCATTCGTCGCAAAAAATCGCCGAGTGTATTGTATGCAGCACATATTCTAATAAAACGTCTGTAGAAATCAAATGATACATTGGTCAGCAAACTATCTGCTCGGGGAATACGCATGCGCTGAAAAATGCGCGGATAAATACCTTCCACAAAAGAAGAAGTGTACATTTCTTTTTCGCCGGCTACGGCTAAATAGTAAAGCTCCGTATGACTCAATTTATCCAGCTTACGAAAACGTACCGCAGGATTTCTTTCATCATGCAATGCATTGATATCAGCAATAAAATCTTCCGTTGCTTTTCTTTCTAACCAAGTATCCAAAGCTTGTATTGCCAGAGGCGTATCGGCTCTGCGCATTCTTTCTGCGTAATCAATCTTGGTTTGCACCAACAATTTGAAGTAAGCGATACTATCTTTTACAGCAGATTCTATTTGTTCAATGGATAGTTTTCCATGCATTACCTGATCCAGAAAAGGGAAAAATAATCGGCCACTTTTCATGGAAGAAAATGCAGCAATGGTTTTGATTAACGGCTCACTACTTGTTTGAATTTTTTTGCCCAACAAATCAGATGCTGCAGCATAATTGTATAAATCTTCCGGAGATCTTCTAGCTGCTTCCATCAGCAAACTATCTGCAACGCTTGCTTCAGGCGTTCTGCTGAGGAATTTCAATATTCTATCTGGATATGCAGCACAACTTTTCAATAACAAACGTTCATTCAATAAGGCCTTATCCTGCAAATTTTGAAAAGCAAAGTTCTGCATGATGAGGTTAGTCACTTCCACATCATACTGATCAATCACCGAAGCAATTGACTTTCCTTGCAAGTGTAGTAGCATGGCTTTTTCATAAGCCTCTAATACTTCCTGCAAAAGGCTACCCATGATGGTGCCAGATTTGTATGCAGAAGTAAATCGCTCCAACAATTCGCGAATGCCTCTTAACCACATAAATCGCTCGTTATCTGCAATGGTGGTATCTGTTTCTACAATGGCTCGGATATTATGCAAATACCTGTTCAGAGAGAAATTCAGCTGTGCATTTAGCTCCTCATTTCTGGTTGGGGTGAACAAAGAATCGGCACGCTTATCTGCTTTCAGTAAAGCAATTCTAGCCTCCTCAATGTATTCATGGAATGTGGCTCTTTGAATAGGAATTGGCGGAAGTTTGCGCCACAACTGTGCCGACAATCCCGTTTGAAATAAGATGATTGTCAGAAGAATAGGCCAATATCGGATGCGCAAAGACACTGTGCAAATGTAAAGGCAATCCTTTTCTTCTTAACAATAACATAATCCATTTATGATGGCTGATAGCGGCATCAAATTAAATTTGTGCTAAGATTGTGTTAACATGGCACCAAAACGGAAGAAGATATTGATTGCAGACGATGAGCCGGATATTCTTGAGATTGTCAGCTACAATCTTGCTAATGCAGCTGTAGAAGACTATGAAGTGTTTACAGCAAAGAATGGTAATGAGGCTATCGACAAAGCCAAAGAAATCAATCCCGATCTGATTATCCTGGATGTGATGATGCCGGGAAAAACCGGTGTAGAAGTCTGCCAAATTCTGCGCAGTCAAGAAGCATTCAAGAAAACACTCATCATTTTCCTCACCGCTTTGAATGATGAGAGCTCGCATATCAAAGGGTTGGAAACAGGTGCCGATGATTATATCAGCAAGCCAATAAGCCCAAGAGTATTGATCAGCCGCGTAAATGCACTTTTTAGAAGAGTAGATAAAGAAGAAGGAAAGAGCATTGCTATCGGTGGTTTCACCATCGATCCTGCCAGATTCCTTGTTAGCACCGCCACTGAAGAAATCATCCTCGCAAAGAAAGAATTTGAACTATTGTACCTGCTGGCATCAAAGCCGGGCAGGGTATTTCTTCGCAATGAAATCTTATCGCAAGTCTGGGGTACAGATGTGATTGTAGGCGATAGAACCATTGACGTACACATCCGCAAGATTCGCCAGAAAATGGGCGTAGACTGTATCACCACCGTGAAAGGTGTTGGCTACAAGTTTGAACTCTAAATCTTCCAAGGGTTTCTGCCTAGAGCGGTGTAGATTTGTCTAACACCATGTTCAAAAACAAAAACCTCTCTCCACAGCAGCTTTCTGCCCTAACCGCATTGATCATCTCTCTGCCGGTAGGTTTAGCATTGGCTATTGTAGAGCAAAAATGGTGGTATGGATTAATTGCGCTGTTACTGAATTTCATTGGCAGCTATTACCTGATTCATTTTGTATTAGAATCTTTCATCTACAGAAAGATTAAGCTCATTTATAAGTTCATCTATCAAACCAAAGCCAGCAAGCGGGAAGAAACTTATTATAAGTATATCCTACCGCAGAAAGGTATTGATGAAGTGAGAGAAGATGTAGAGAAGTGGGCAGAACAAAAAAGTGCTGAAATTGAATTACTAAGGAATAATGAGCAGTATCGCAGAGAATTCTTACAGAATCTCGCTCACGAATTCAAGACACCCATATTTGCGATTCAAGGTTATATAGACACCCTACTGGAAGGAGGTGTAAACAACCCGGATATCCAAAAACGCTTCTTAGAGAAAGCATCTAGCAATGTGGAGCGCATGGTGAATCTCGTAAAAGATCTGGACGAAATAACCAGACTAGAAAGCGGTGAGCAACCATTAAATAAAGAGAAGTTTGTTATCCAAGATTTGATCAAAGATGTTTTTGAAAGTTTGTCAATCAAGACAGAAAGAAAAAAGATTCGTTGCGAGATCAAGAAAGGATGCGAACAACCTGCTATGTATGTTTTTGCCGATATGGAAAAAATCAGGCAGGTAGTGATTAATCTGGTGCAGAACGCAACCAAATATGGAAAAGAAGGCGGAACGATTGTTGCTAGTATTTACAGAACAGACGACAAGCATGTACTGATTGAGATCAGCGATGATGGCATTGGTATCGCTGATGAACATATCACACGCGTTTTTGAGCGCTTTTACCGAACAGATAGAGGCCGCAGCCGTGATGTTGGCGGTACAGGTCTCGGCTTAGCTATTTGTAAACACATCATTGAAGCACACGGACAAACCATTCATATCCGCAGCAAGCTGGATGTAGGCACCACCGTTGGATTTACCTTAGAAACAAAGCGCGATATTTAATTGAATCAGCAGAAATAACGCTACAAGCTTACACTTTCCACTTTTTGCTTTTCCCTTTTCACTTTTCACTTAACAAAAAAGCCCTCATAAAAATGAAGGCCGGTGTGTTGAGAAAATAAACTGCTATGAATGCACTACTTGCTAACAGTTGCAAATTTCTGTACCCTTTGTAATGAATTTCTTAGCGAATCATGAATAAATCGTAAAGAAAAAGCACCGCTAATGCGATGCTTTTTAGTTTATCTGATGTAGGATGATTATCTATTGAAGAATCTTGTCCAACCCTGCCACCAGGTATCATTGGGACCAACAGCACCTTCATATGCAACTTGCGTGAAGAAAGCGTTGCTCAATTTGCTTGAAGTAAAGCTAGCACCTGTGAGTAAAGGTGAGCCTGTAGCGGGGCGGGGATCAAAGCTCACATAATTGTAATTGCCAATCAAGCCTGTCATACCTGTTTGAACACTATTACCCCAGCCTGTTGTATTTAACCAGTTTACAGTATTGAAAGTAGGATTCGCACCACCTGCAGTTACTACCTGATCAGCTGTAGTAAGATTACCAGCCAATACAATGTTCTTCACTTCCAATGAACCACCTACAGCATTTGCAACAGTAAGATCACCATCCAAACGCATACCATTTCTCCAACCAATCACTGCAGAATTGAATACACTCAATGCTGAGTTACGACGAATATGCGCACCACGCTGGAAAGGAGCAGCCACACCGGCAGTAGCGCTAGCATTTGCCCAAGGACCAATCAAGGTCATATTGCTGAATACTGGACTTGTCTGAGGATTACGTACTGAACCGCCTGCATCGTTATCACTTTCAAAGCTATTAGATGCACCACCAGTTGCAAAGTCAGCGATAGCAGTATCACGAATGGCAATACCAAACTGAATACGGCCACTAAAACCAAAATCTGTATCGAAATCATCATCTGTACCACGGTAAGCGATAAGGTATTTAGCATTCACTGTACCACCAAACCACTCAAAAGAATCATCACCGCTATACGCTACTTGAATATATTCCAATGTTGTACCGCTACCAACGCTACCTAATGTAAGACCGTTGATTTCATTATCCGGCTGGAAAGCGATACCTGGGAATTCGATACGCACATATTTTAATGTACCAGAATTATCCGCTGCCTGGTTACCACCATGCAAACCATAACCTCTCGCATCGTTTACACCACCTTCAATTTCCATTAAACCATTGGTACCATTGAAAGCACCGTTATTGGTTGAGTTACCAAGGATGACAAGACCACCCCAATCACCAATATTAGCACCGGTTGTTTTGCTTGAAGTAAATACGATGGGCTGTGTTGCAGTACCTTGTGCATCAATTTTACCGTTACGGGTAATGATCAAAGTAGAACGTGTTGTATTATCACCTGTGATCGTAACACCTGGTTCGATACGCAGTGTTGCTCCATCAGTAACATAAACAAATCCTCTCAATTGATAAGTCCTGCCTGTTTTCAGAACAGTATTTGTTTTGATGTCTCCACTTATGATTGTAGTAGCAGGTTCTGCGAATGCAGTTGTACTAGTAGTTCTAGTAATGATAGGCTGTGTTAAATCTATTGAAGTGTTAGGCGGAACCACAACACCTGTATCATCTTCTGCTTTATTACATGCAGTTGTTAGCAGAGCGGCGAAGATTGCCAAAGACAAGACCTTTCTCATAGTTTTTTGTTTATGTCGCAAATGTCATTTGCGCAGTTTACCAGAATATCAACAGAAGATTACTGAATTGTTAAGAAGAAGCCTCCCGAAGGAGGCTTCAAAAAATGTTATTACAGTTTGTAAGCAAAAGAGATGTTGAGGTTGGTACCATATCGAACGATGAAACGTTCTACATCAGGTCTACCTGCAAACTTTCGATCTTCATATACTTTATCGCGCTGAGAAAGAATATCGCTGATGGTTAATTTCAGTTCAGCCTTCTTCTTCATGATGCCTTGTGTAATTTGGAAGTCAACAAGGGTTCTAGGCACTTCCCATGTATTACCTACCGATGCCAAGTCACCCACCATGAAAATACGCTTACCTACTTTGTTGGCCAAGATGGTGAAGTTGGTTTCAGTAGCTGTATTGTCAAACTGTAAACCACCGTTTACTACGTAGTTACTTTGTCCCTGCATTGGTCTTTCAGCCAAAGTACCGTTAGCAAACTTTACTCTATTGAAGATATAAGAAGCATTACCGAATAATGTTAGCTTATTCCACAATGACTTATTATTACCACCACCTACGAAAGCAAGTGATTTTCTGAATTCCATTTCCAGACCAGCGCCATTGGCGCTTGGTGCATTTACATACAACAGCGAGCCACTACCACCACCAGTAGAATTGTAAGAACGTTCAATCGGATTCATAAAATGCTTGTAGAAAGTACCTACGGTGAAGAACTCGCTACCATCCAGATACAACTCATAACGCAGATCAAGGTTGGTAATCTTTGTACGCTTCAGGTTGGGATTACCACCTTCTACTACAAAGAGATCAAAGTTGTAGAAACGGAATGGTGCCAATTCGCGGAACTCAGGTCTGATCACTGTTTGTGAAGCAGAGAAACGCAAGTTGGTTTTGTTGTTCACCTTGTAAGTAATGTTCGCAGAAGGAAGGAAATCGCCAGTTTGAGATTTTACTGTACGCATTTTCTCTCCATCATTCTGACGATAACGTACTTGCTGATAGAAGTCTTCGAAACGCACACCCCATGAAGCTTTCCATTGTGTACCGAAATTATTATCAAACTGTAGATAAGCTGCATTCAGGTAAGACAAACCAAAGTATCTATCGAACACATTGGTTACTTCATTCATGTAGAGTTTATTCAATGCAAGATTTTCAGGAGAGAATACACGAGAAGGATCTAAGCGCTTAATGGCTTGGTTGGAAGCTGAGTTATCGTACATGGCATAGCCCAAAGCACGTGGTTCAAACAAACGATCTTTCATTTGGAACATATAACCAAACTTCACCACCTGGCGATCGCCGAGGAATGCAAAGTTCTTCGTGAAGTCTGCACCACCGCCCCATACATAATCAGATAAAGAACTGAAGAAACGACCAGAGCTACTTAATGAAGAAGAACCCTGAGGTACGTTTGCTTCAAATACGTTGCTACCTGTATTGGCCTGATAACCCAAACGACGAAGATCCGGCGTTGATTGCAGCAATCTGCTGAAGTTACCATTCCACTTCATACGTATATTGCCTAGGAAAGTCAGTACATGTTCACCACTTAATTGAGAAGAGAACAATGCGTTGCTTACAAATGCCAGTTCAAAAGCTCTTACTTCAAAAGGACCCTGAAGGTTGGTACCCTCACGTCTTGTAGCATGGTCTGAAGAGCTAACATTGAACGTATTCTTCCAGCTGAACTTACTCTTGCCATACTGGAATGTAAGATTACCTAAAATACCTACGAGCACATCACGCTGATATTTATTATCATCATAATCATATACAGGTGTGCCATCCAGAAAATAATCATAGCGCAATGTCTCAATACGCTTATTCGTGTTGTTGTAGTTGATGGCAAAAACACCACCCAGATTACCATTCTTCACCTTACGTGTAAAACCACCACTCATTTGCATAGCCACATTCATAGGAACAGCAATCTGCTCCAAAGCCCACACATTATTGAATCTCTTAGCCGCTTCAATTTGATCATTACCAGACATACCAATAAACTTAGACCTAGTAGAAGGGAATACAGCAGGCAGTCTTCTTGAACCATCATCCACACCTAACCAATCTTGCTTACCACCGCTGTACGAATAGAAATCATGTCCAATCGTTTGCAAGTTGGTACCTGTACCAAACTGAATGTTGAAGAAATCTCTGGCAGGTACATCTCTAGTGTTTACCTGTACCAAACCACCGGCGAATTCACCTGGCAATTCAGGAACAGCAGCCTTATTGATAATAATATTGTCAACAATAGATGAAGGGAAAATATCGAAAGAAAAGGTTTTTCTATCAGGCTCAGAACTGCTTAACAAAGCACCATTTAAAGTTGCCTGATTATAACGATCTGCTAGACCTCTAATAACAAGGTATTTACCCTCCTGAATAGAAGCACCGGGCACACGCTTCAGTACTTCACTAGTGTTTCTATCTGGAGAGCGCTTGATAGCCTCTGCAGAAACCACCTGTGCAACTGTGTTAGTATTGCGCTGGTATTGTATCAGCGCAGCCATAGTTTCTCTGCGAGCAGAGCTTCTCACGGTAACACCTTCCAGTGACTTAGTAGAAAGGTCTAAAGCGACTAGCAACTCTTCTGTTTGACCAGCTTTGATCAAAATGTCGCTGATTGACTTTTCATTATAGCCAATCGCAGAAATCTGGATAGCATAATTACCGGCAGGCAGGCTCAGACTGAAACGGCCTTCTACGTCGGCATTAGTACCACCTTTTCCATTCACCAGCTTAATAGCTGCACCGGAAACGGGCTGATTGTTCTTGTCAACGATCTTACCACTGATTTTACCAGCCTGCGCAAAAGAGGTTGCGCAAAAAAATAAGATGCTGATAATCAAGGAAATAGTCTTGGTGTAACGAGCGTAGTACATGCTTTTTGGGGTATTGATGGCGCAAAACTATCAGGCATGTATTACTGTAACGTTACCTTACTGTTACCAGAATATTAAGCGGACAAATCCAAGTCAGCTACGTTATCTTATTATTACCAAATCATTAATTGTCTGTTTGCTGCCCCCGCTGACAGTCATAATCTTATTTTTGCGGCAAATAATTGATGCATGGGAATGAACACATTTGGTCGCTTATTCATGCCTAAGAATAAGATCTTCTACGAACTTTTCGAGACAGTTGCCGACAGAGTATATGAAATGGGTATTAAGCTGAAGGAACTGGTACATGAGCACGATTACGACAAACGCAGTAGCATTATCGCACAAATTGAGGATTTAGAGCACAAGAACGACGACACCACACATCAGATTTTTACAGAGCTGGGCCGCAACTTTATTACGCCCTTCGACCGCGAAGACATTCACTATCTGGCCAGTGCACTGGACGATATCGCCGACTATATTTTCGCCTCTGCGAAGAAAATCAATTTCTATAAGGTAAACCCTAACGATAGCGGCATTCAAAAAATGACCGAGCTTATTTTACAAGGCTCTATCGAAATCCGCAAAGCAGTAAAAGGGTTGCGCGATATGAAAAACCTTCGTGAAATGACAGAATCAATGGTGAAAGTAAACAGCATCGAAAACCAGGCTGATGATGTATTTGACATGAGTATTGAGATGCTTTTCCAGCAGGAAAATGATTTCAAGGAAGTGATCAAGAAAAGAGAGATCTATCAGGTTTTAGAAATCGCCACCGATAAGTGTGAAGATGCCGCTAACGTGATAGAGTCTATCATTATCAAGTACGCTTAAGTTTTGTCTGCCCAAACCCAACTACATGTTTACGATTCTGGTTATTATTATCATACTGGCATTCGTTTTTGATTACATCAATGGCTTTCATGATGCAGCCAACTCCATTGCCACTATCGTTTCTACGAAGGTATTAACCCCTTTTCAAGCGGTACTATGGGCAGCAGTTTTCAACTTCGCTGCATTCTTTATTTCAAAGTATCTGATCGGTGAATTCAAGATTGGTAATACCGTATCGAAATGGGTGAATGCTGAATTCATTACGCTGGAAGTAATTCTGGCAGGTATTATTGCTGCGATTACTTGGAACTTATTAACCTGGTGGTTTGGTATTCCTTCCAGCTCATCACATACCCTCATGGGCGGCTTTATTGGTGCAGCGATGGCGCACGCAGGTGGTTTAAACAACGGCGAAATTGATGTTATCAACTACGTGAAAGTAATTCCTACTTTCCTGTTCATCTTCTTCGCACCATTGATTGGCATGTTCATTGCCTTTTTCATTACCATTTTGATTGTGCACCTCTGTAAACGGTCGAATCCATATAAAGCAGAAAACTGGTTCAAGAAATTACAGCTGGTTTCTTCTGCAGCATTCAGCTTAGGTCATGGCGGTAACGATGCGCAGAAAGTGATGGGTATCATAGGTGCTGCCGTAATATATTATGAGGTACAAACCGGCAACTCTGCATATCTCTCTTTAGATGTGAAAGAACGTTTTTCTCACTTTGTGATTGACTATTGGTGGGTGCCGTTTACCAGCTTCTTAGCGATTGGTTTGGGCACATTAAGTGGTGGCTGGAAGATTGTAAAAACCATGGGGACAAAAATTACTAAAGTAACCCCATTAGAAGGCGTGAGTGCAGAAACTGCTGGTGCCATTACTTTATATCTGACAGAGCATTTTGGTATCCCTGTAAGTACCACACATACCATTACTGGTTCTATCATTGGTGTTGGTGCTACCAAACGTTTATCAGCCGTACGCTGGGGTGTTACAGTAAACTTGCTTTGGGCTTGGATACTCACGATTCCCGTATCTGCAGCATTAGCAGCGATCATTTACTATCTCCTTCGTTTCATGTTGTAAAGATTTCAGCACTTCGCTTATCTTGCTGAAAATTGACAGCAGGCTATGGCAAAGATTCTTGTAACAGGTGGTTGCGGCTATATTGGCACACATACAATTGTTGACCTAATTGAAAACGGATTTGATGTTGTCTCAATAGATAACCTAAGCCGCTCAGACATTCGTGCCTTACAAGCTGTCGAAAAACTCACGGGTAAAGCCATCAAGAATTATCAGGTAGATCTCTGCAATTTTGATGACACCTATGCAGTATTTCAAGAACATACTGATATCAATGGTATTATTCATTTTGCTGCTTATAAAGCAGTGGGTGAATCTTGCGAAAAGCCATTGATGTATTATGAGAATAACCTGAACTCCTTGGTGAACTTACTCAAATGTGCTGATGAGTTTGGCATTCCCCATATTGTTTTCTCTTCTTCTTGTACTGTCTATGGCAACCCGGATAGTACACCTGTGACAGAAGATTTCCCTATCAAACAAGCTGAATCACCTTATGGTGCTACCAAGCAAATGGGCGAGGTAATTGTACGCGATTTCACCAAGAGCACCGCAGCATCGGCTATTTTGTTACGCTATTTCAATCCGGTTGGCGCACACCCAAGTGCAGCCATTGGCGAATTACCTATTGGCCGCCCTATGAATCTGGTGCCTGCCATTACACAAACAGCTATTGGCAAGTTGCCGCAAATGACTGTGCATGGTACAGACTATCCAACACGTGATGGTTCTTGCATCAGGGATTATATCCATGTTTGTGATATCGCCAGTGCACATACATTGGCATTACAATATTTGCTAAACAGCAGAAATAGCAGCGATTGTGAAGTATTCAACCTTGGTACAGGAAATGGTATTTCTGTTTTAGAAGCGATCAATACATTCGAGAAAGTGAGTGGCGTTAAACTTAACTACACAACCGGCCCAAGAAGATCAGGTGATGTTGTGGCCACTTATGCCAACAATACCGCAGCTGTTGAGAAGTTGGGCTGGCAGATTAAATACAATCTGGAAGATATGATGCGCACAGCCTGGGCTTGGGAGCAAGTGCTGGCAAAAGGATAACCTTGTTATAGCAGACTGTTACAATAGCGAACGATCTTTTCAAAATCAGCCTGCTTTTTAGGCTTACCAATTTGTGCTCGCATAAATGTTTCAATTTCTTTTTGCTTACCAGGTACTAAGGCTGCAACTTCCTCGGCTGTACTTAAAGCAAATAGTTGTTGATCCTTTGCAGCAAGAAAGATGTCTTTTCGAAAAAACTGTCTTATAGTAGTATTGGAATTATAGCCCTTTGAATCAACATAAGTAATCTCGATATACTTAAGGAACTTAATTCTTCCTGTATCCAATACTTGAAAAAAACTGCCCGCTGGTATCTTACCTAAAGCATCAAACCCGGTCTCCATAACAACCCCATCTTCAAAAACAATCTGCCTAATCGGCATCACAGAAACCAGCTCCTCATTACGGTCATTGATGAAAAATACCTTTCTATCCCTTAGATCAATTTTGATGGGAATGTCTTTGATAAAAGTTTTGTTGGTCAGAAAAACAGTTGACTTTTTAAAGGCAGTTTCCGGATAAAAAGCACTACCCTCTGTTTCCATATTCTCTTTAGGAACATTTACAGGACGACCTGCAAAATCAGCAAGAAACATCTGCTGTGCATGTGCAAAAGAAAAGGCACCCAAGAATAAGATACAGAGAATGAGTTGTTTCATACCAGTAATTTACTACTGATTAGCCATCTTTTCTGTGTTTTCTGCTACTTGCAATGCTTCGATGAATTCATCAATCTCTCCATTCACCACTGCATCAAGGTTATAAGAAGTAAGACCGATACGATGATCAGTTACCCTGCCCTGCGGCCAGTTATAGGTTCTGATCTTAGCACTTCTGTCGCCAGTACTTACCAATGTTTTACGTTGACGCGCAATTTCTTCTTCCTGCTTACGCACTTGCTCTTCATATAATTTTGTACGCAGCATGTGCATGGCTTTTTCGCGGTTACCTAACTGGGTACGCTCTGTCTGACAAATCACCACCGTACCGGTTGGAATATGCGTCAGCATTACTTTGGTTTCCACCTTGTTTACGTTCTGTCCGCCCGCACCACCGCTTCGTGCAGTTTCCATTTTCACATCGCTATCCCTCAACTCAAAATCAATTTCTTCTGCTTCAGGCATCACCGCAACAGTTGCTGCTGAAGTATGTACACGACCCTGTGTTTCTGTTGCTGGTACACGCTGTACGCGATGTACACCACTTTCAAACTTCAAAGTACCATAGACATCTTCCCCACTCACTTCCAAGAATACTTCTTTGTAACCGCCAACTGTTCCTTCGCTTTCACTTAAGACAGCAGTCTTCCAACCCTTTTTAGCACAATAGCGCAGGTACATATTCAACAAATCACCTGCAAACAAGCTGGCTTCATCACCACCGGTACCGGCACGAATTTCCAGAATGGCATTGCGATCATCTTGCGGATCTTTTGGAATCAAGAGCTTGGTTAACTCCTTCTCTAAGGATTCTTTTTGTTCTTCCAAGCTTGGCAATTCCATCTTGGCTAACTCACGCATATCCTCATCGTTACCGTTCAGACTTTCCTTGGCAAAAGCATGATCCGCCAATACCCGCTTGTACTGCTCAAAGGGCTGTACAATCTTCTCTAATTGGCGGTATTCCTTACTCAGCTTACCAAACTCCCGCTGATTATTGATGATCTCCGGGTTGGTAAGGGCTACCCCAATCTGCTCAAATCTTGCTTTAATGGCTTCCAGTTTATCAATCATGCTATACTACTTAAAGAGCGCAAAATTAAGGTTTGGGGGCGGACTATCCCGATGCGATCAAAAACGCGCAGGAATGGCTAACTTTCTGCTATGATGAAACCCTTACTAGGCCTGATGGCGCTGTGCTTCTGCACATTACCCTTATCTGCACAACAGGCAGATATCGTGATTAAAAATGGCAAAATCCTGGACGGAACAGGTAATTCATGGTTTTACGGTGATATCGCCGTGAAACAAGGCCGAATATATGCCATGGGTAAACTAGCGAACTATACTGCTAATAAAACCATTGATGCCAAGGGACTGATTGTGGCACCAGGCTTTATTGATGTACACACCCATATTGAGGATGATGAAAAACGCAACCCTGCTGCTAGCAATTTTATTTATGATGGTGTTACCACAGTAATTACCGGTAACTGCGGTTTATCTAGAGCAGATATTGGGAGTTATCTCCGCATGATTGATTCACTTAAACCATCTGTGAATGTTGCTAGCTTAATTGGCCATAATGATGTGCGCAAAGCCGTCATGGGTAGTGCGCGCAGAGATCCCGATGCTAGTGAAATGCAACGAATGGAAGCCATTGTGGCCAAAGCCATGCAAGATGGCGCTGTTGGCTTATCAACCGGACTTATCTATATACCCGGCACTTATTCCAAAACAGATGAAGTGGTTAGATTGGCTAAAGTCGTTGGTCAATACAACGGTGTCTATGCCACACATATGCGCGATGAAGGCGATAGTGTAACACAGGCCATTGAAGAAGCATTGACTATAGGTAGAGAAGCAGGCATTCCAGTGGAGATATCACATTTCAAATTAAGCGGTCAGCAAAACTGGGGACGAAGCAAACAAACCATTCAAATGATTATAGATGCCCGCAAAGCGGGGATGGATGTAACGATTGATCAGTATCCATATACAGCAAGTAGCACATCACTCAGCACACTCATCCCTGATTGGGTCTTAGCAGATGGCAGTGATTCTGTTAAAGCAAGATTATCCAGACCCGAAGTACAAAAAGAAGTAGAAAAATATATGCTGAGCAGATTGAAGAAGAGAGGCCTGAAACATTTCAGCTATCCTGTTGTGGCCAGCTATCGCACAGACAGCAGTTACAATGGCAAGAGCATTGAAGCAGTGAACCTGATGAAAGGCAGAAAACACAAAGCTAAAGAAGAGGTGAAAACAGTGATTGATATGATGCTGGAAGGTGGCGCTAGTATGGTCTTCCATGGTATGGGCGATGAGGATGTTGAACGCATCATGCGTTATCCTTTCAATATGTTTGCCTCTGATGCCAGTATCCGCGTGTACAATCAAGGTGTGCCTCATCCACGTGGTTATGGTACCAACGCAAGAGTTCTAGGCAAATATGTACGCGAGAAACAAGTCATCAGTCTCGAAGAAGCTATTCGCAGAATGACTTCACTTCCTGCAGCTAAGTTTCAACTGAAAGATCGTGGCTTACTGAAAGAAGGCATGGCAGCAGATATTGTGATCTTCGACCCTGAAACGGTGATGGATGCTTCAACCTACGAACAGCCGCACCAGTATTCCAAAGGCTTTCAATATGTACTTGTGAACGGACAAATTACTGTAGACAATGGTGTACACATCGGCACCAGAGCCGGTATCGCCATCAGAAAAACAGCTCAATAAGTTTTGCTTAACCTACTTAAGATGAAAAAAATCCTGCTGCTTGCTTCTTTGCTCTCGCTGCTGATTGTTACCAAAGCACAAAACAGCTTTCAACAATCTGTTACACAGATTATTCAAACCGCAGCTGAGCAGCTACCCTTTAGCGGAACTGTATTGATTGCCGAGAAGGGGAAAGTGCGTTATCATGAAGCATTTGGTTATCGAACATTTGTCGACAGCAATGCCATTCAAGCAAACGACATTTTTGAATTAGCATCTGTATCCAAACAATTTACAGCAATGATTATCCTCATGCTGAAAGAAAAAGAATTGCTGCAATTGGATGATACCATTGACAAATATGTATCTGTTCCCTACAAAGGCATTACCATTCGCCATTTGCTGACACACACATCAGGCTTACCAGATTATCAGGCCATCATGGATCAGTATTGGGATAAATCCAAAATTGCCGGCAATGCAGATATCATCGCTTATCTGAATCAATATGCACCACCTGCTAAATTTTTGCCCGGTGAAAAATATGACTATAGCAATACAGGTTATGTACTACTCGCAAGCATTGCAGAGAAAGCCTCCGGAAAAGATTTTATTCAGCTGAGCAAAGAGTGGATTTTTCAACCACTCAAAATGCGCGAAACCAGTATTCGCACAGCGCAGGAAAAAGCAGCGCTCAGCAATTTTGCATTAGGACATATTTATGTGCCGGCAAGAAAATCCTTTATTCGTGCTGATTCATTCCCCTCAAGTAATTATACTATCTGGTTGGGCAACCGTAAAGGACCAGGCCGTATCAGTTCAACAGCAACAGATTTATTGAAATGGGATCAGGCATTGTATAGTAATAAGCTAATCAGTGCTGCTACATTAGCAGAAGCATTTCAGCCCATGCGCTTGAACAATGGACAATTCTCCAACTATGGTTTTGGTTGGGATATTGGCAAAGACAGCACTTTGGGAAAAGTTGTATCGCATAATGGCGATAATCCAGGCTATAAAACGATGATCATCCGCTATATTGATACACAACAGACGATCATTGTACTATGCAATAATGCACATCCAAAATTCAATAATATCATTGCCCAGCTAGAACGCTTTCTCGCTTCTTATAAACTAGCAAAACTGTAGCCCAAACGCTTCAACGGCATTTCCCTTACGCGCACATTTGTTGCTGCTGCAATGGCATTCATCATCGCAGGCATAGCCGATGGTACGCTGGTTTCACCGGCACCTCCTGGCTCTTCAGTGCTCTGCACAATCGTAATATCAATCGGTGGCAGGTCATTCATACGGACCACTTCAAAATCGAAGAAACTGCTTTGCTGCACTGCACCGTTCAATACCGTAATCTCACTTTTCATCAAAGCACTCATGGCCCATACATAACTACCCTGTACCTGATTGATTAATCCATCCGGATCAATCACTGTACCGATATCTGTTACCACAATTGCTTTGTGAATCTTCACCTGCTTCTCTTTGTTCACGCTTACTTCAAACGCATGAGCTGTATAGGCTTTTGCGTGATTATAAAAACAGCAAGCAATACCTACACCTCTTCCTGCAGGGCGCTTATTCTTCCAACCTATTTTCTCCGCACATTGCTTCAAGACATTTTCCATTCTTCGCGGATCATACACAGAACCACCTTTGATCGGTCCTTTCTGCAAACCCGCCAGCAGATTGAGTCTGTATGAGAGGCCGTCCATTCCTGCTTTCTTCGCCAACTCATCCACAAAACATTCAATGACCACATTGTTATACGTGAAGTTAACCGAACGCCACCAACCCAAAGCCACAGGGGGCATGGTACGTGTCATGGGTGCGCGCAATTGTGGAATATCATAATACATATCGCCATAAGCACCACCACCCGCTTCTGCACTAAACCAACCGGGATTGCCTTTATTGCCTTGGAAGAAATCCATCACCGGCGAAATCACAATATGGTGTTGCCATTGATCGGGCTTTTTACTGGCGCTGATTTTTGCACTTAGCTGATGCGTAGAACATGGACGATACACATCAAAACGAATATCATCTGCTCTAGTAAAAATTAATTGCACGGGTTTGCCTTCCATCACTTTGGCAATCTGCATCGCTTCAGCACCATAATCAGCACTCAACTTTCTACCAAAACCTCCACCCATGGGCTGGAGATTGATAAATACATCTGTTGCTTTCAGGCTGAAATACTTAGCACCTGCGCTCGCTACTTTACCCGGATTCTGAAACCCGCCCCAGAGTTCAAACTTGCCGTCTTTAAACTGTGCTGTACAGTTAGGTGGTTCCATCGTTGCATGCGCGACAAAAGGAATGCGATACACTGCTTTTACCACACCTGCCGCATTCGCATCATAGCTATCTGTAACAACATCACCTTTCTCGTTATAAATCAGGTCGGCCTTTTCTTTCAGTTTTGATTCTTGCAGCTTATAATAAGATGCTGTTGAAACGGTTGCGTCTGCTTTAGACAAATCCCACTCCACTTTTAATCTTTGTTGTGCTTTCAACGCACTCCAACGATTCGTTGCTACAATCGCTACGCCACTTCTATTCTCAATCTGCTCACCCATCTCCTTCATTTCGAACAACTGCACAATGCCTTCTACTTTACTGATGGATGCAGGATCCCAACTCTTCACTTTACCATTCAATACCGGGCAGCGAACAATCACCGCATACAACATGCCGGGCAATTTGAGATCGATACCATATTTCATCTTACCACTCACGATCTCTTTGAGATTGGTCTTCTTTTGTCCGGGCTTACCAATCACACGGAAGTCTTTATAATTCTTCAGTGCAGGATCTTTGGGCACAGGCATTTTGCTGACTTTCTCAATCAAATCCTTATAGGCAAATTCTTGTCCGGTTACTGAGTTAATAATTTTACTTCTCTCTGCTTTACAAGTTTCTACAGACACATTCCACTCCTTAGCTGCAGCAGCTATCAACATCTCACGTGCTGTTGCACCCGCTTTGCGCAAAGGCTGATATTGCCTGATCGTACTTGTACTGCCACCGGTAGAATAATCTCCACCCTTGGCTGCATCGAATGGCATGGCTTCTACCACGATATCCTTCAGATCGGCTTCCAACTCTTCTGCCATAATCATGGGCAAAGAAGTTTGTACACCCTGACCTGATTCTTGTTTCACTACATAGACAATAATCTTTCCATCAGGACAAAGTCGTACCAAAGGATTGGGTTGCCAGCATTCAGGTGCATTAGCTGCAAGGCCTTTTACTGGTAAGAGTTGCGCGAGGGTCCACCCGCCAACTGTCATAGAACTGATCTTGATAAAATCTCTTCTGCGCATAGCAAGTGTTTATGATTTGGCGGATAATTCTGCTGCTTTGTGAATGGCTTTACGGATACGCTCATAAGTACCACATCTGCACACAACCTGACTCATCACTTCATTGATTTGTGCATCCGTTGGTTTGGGATATTGCTTCAATAAAGCAACGGTAGTCATGATTTGTCCCGACTGACAATACCCACACTGCGGCACATTGATATCGATCCAAGCTTGTTGTACAGGATGGGTAGCATCGGCCGACAAACCTTCAATAGTGGTTACCTGTTTGCCTACGCAGGCAGAAGCAGGATATTGGCACGACTTTACTGCTTTACCATCAATCAACACAGTGCAAGAACCACAAGAGCCCACACCGCATCCATACTTGGTACCTGTAAGGTCTAACACATCGCGCAGCGCCCATAAGAGCGGCATATCGGCCGGCACGTCAACCGTTTGCTGTTGTCCGTTTACCTGAAGCGTATACTGAGGCATAATCTCACATGTATTTGGTGTAAAAAAGCGTTGCCGAACTTACAATTTATTTAGCTTCGGTTCAAAGCAATTACATGAAACAGCTGCTTTGGGCGATTGTTTGTTGTACAGCGGTACAGGTATCTGCGCAGAAGTACCAGCGCATTCACCACAAAGCGGTGATGGTAGACACCCATAATGATGTGCTTACAGCTGTGATTGAGAAAAAACTGCAGTTAGATACGGATCTGAAAGGCAAGACGCATTCCGACCTAAATCGCTTTTTACAAGCTGGCGTAGATCTTCAACTATTTTCTATTTGGTGCGATGGCGAAAAGCAAAATCCCTTTGCTTGGGCCAATCGCGAAATGGATACTTTATTGGCAGTAGCGAAAAGAAATCCGGATAAACTTGTTATCACAGATAAGATTACTTCCATGGAAACCGCATGGAGGCAAGGTAAAATGGTGGGCCTATTTGGTGTAGAAGGCGGACATATGATAGAGAATGATTTGAATAAACTGGATCAACTCTATGCCAAGGGTGCACGCTATATGACACTCACTTGGAACAATTCTACTTCCTGGGCTAGTTCTGCGTGGGATGAAACCATGCAGCCGGAAAAGCTTGCGCAGAAGGGTCTGACTGATTTTGGCAAGCAAGTAGTGCAGCGCATGAATCAACTAGGTATGCTGGTAGATTTATCACATGTGGGTGTGCAGACTTTCTGGGATGCCATCAACACCACTACTAAACCTGTATTGGTATCGCATAGTAATTGCCATGCTATTTGTCCGGTACCGCGTAACCTAACAGATGAGCAGATTAAAGCTATTGGTAAGAATGGCGGGGTGATTCACTTGAATTTCTATTCAGGCTTTGTAGACAGCAGCTTCAAACAAAAAGAAACCGCTTTTCTGCAAGCACATACACGCGAGTTGGATTCATTGAAGCAAACAGGCATGCAGCAAGAATATGCAATGAGTATACTAACAAACAAATATGCTGATGAGGTTTACAGCATCAGACCAACATTGGATCAGTTACTCAATCACCTCGATCATATTGTGCGCCTCATTGGCGTAGACCATGTGGGCATGGGCTCTGATTTTGACGGCATCACTTCTGCTCCAAAAGAACTGAATGATGTTACAGATTATCCTTTGATCACCAAGGCCTTATTGGAAAGAGGCTATACTAAAAAAGACATTGAAAAAATTCTCGGTAAAAATTTTTTGCGCATCCTCAAAGACAACCAGCTATGAAAGTATTTTTTTGTTCGCTCCTGATGATTCCATTTTTCCTACATGCGCAGTTTACTAGTGCTGATAAAGCACGTTGGCAGCAGCATGCTAAGAACACGACCATTATCCGCGATACATGGGGTGTACCGCATATTTATGGCAAGACCGATGCGGATGCAGTCTTCGGTTTGATCTACGCCCAGTGTGAAGATGATTTTGCCCGCGTGGAGATGAACTATATCAATATCCTTGGCAGAAGTAGCGAGGTAAAAGGTGCACAAAATATTTATGAAGATCTCTACACCCGCATGGTAATAGATTCTGCAGCAGCGGTAGCAGATTATCAACGTGCACCGCAATGGCTGAAAAAATTATTGCAGGCTTGGTCGGATGGGATTCATTACTATCTATCAAAAAATCCCAACGTAAAACCACTACGACTACAAACATTCAAACCTTGGTATCCATTGATGTGGACCGATGGTAGTATTTCTGCTATCAGCACTGGTTTTTTAAACGCCAGAGATGTAAAAAATTTCTACGAACAAAAAGATGCAGTTGCGCAAATAGAGAGTCGCCATTTCAATGAAGCACAAACCGGCTCTAATGGTTTTGCCATTGCGCCTGCAAAATCAGCTACAGGTAATGCGATGCTGTACATCAATCCGCACACCAGTTTTTATTTCCGTCCGGAAGTACATATGGTGAGCGAAGAAGGTTTGAATGCCTACGGTGCGGTTACGTGGGGACAGTTCTTCATCTACCAAGGCTTTAATGAATATTGCGGCTGGATGCACACCAGTAGCAATGCAGATGTAAGCGATGTGTACAAAGAAACCATTCAGCAAATGAATGGCAAATATGTATACCGCTATGATGGTAAGGACTTGCCAATCCAAACAAAACAAGAAAGCATCACCTACTTGAAAGATGGTCAATATGCTACGCAAAGCTTTACTGTGTATAGTACAGGACACGGACCAGTAATGGGTAAGCAAGGACAGCATTGGCTGAGTGTGAAAAGCTTTAATCGCTCTATGGATGGATTGATGCAATCCTGGTTGCGTACAAAAGCGAAAGGCTTGGCAGACATGCGTAAAGTAATGGAGTATCGTGCCAATACTTCTAACAACACCGTCTACGCAGATGCACAAGGGAATATTGGTTACTGGCATGGCAACTTCATGCCTATTCGCGATACAGCATATGATTGGGGTAAAGCAGTAGATGGCAGCACTTCCAAAACTGAATGGAAGGGTTTACATCCTGCAACAGCTACCATACAAGTGATTAATCCTACGAATGGCTGGTTACAAAATTGTAATTCCACCCCATTTACTGTTGCAGGGAACAATAGTCCTAAGCGCAGTGCCTATCCACCTTATATGGCGCCTGATGGTGAGAATTTCCGCGGAATCAATGCTGTACGTGTGTTGAGCAAACAGGACAAGTATAGCCTCGAACAATTGATTGCTGCCGGCTATGACACTTACTTAACAGCTTTTGAAATACTGATACCAGCATTGGTAAAAGCATACGATGGCGCAGACGATGCTACTAAACAAGCATTGAAAGAACCAATACAAGTGATGCGTGCATGGGATTATCGCAGCAACGAAAAATCAGTTGCTACAACATTGGCTGTTGAATGGGCGCAGTTTCAATTATCGCGTGCGATACAACAAGTATACATTGAGCAAGGTGATGACGATCAAGTAGCCAGAACCAGAAAATTTGCTGCCACAGTTGCACCACAAGAATTGCTAAAGACATTTCAGAACACCATTAATCAATTAGTGAAGCAACATGGTAAATGGAATATGCCTTGGGGCGAACTCAATCGCTTTCAACGTTTGAATGGTGCCATTGATTTGCAATACGATGATAATGCTGTCAGCTTGCCTGTGGGCTTTGTTTCTTCAACTTGGGGTTCACTGCCATCATTCAATAGTCGCTACGCGGGCAACAACAAGAAGCGGTATGGTTTTAATGGCAACAGCTTTATTGCAGCAGTGGAGTTTGGTAAAAAAGTTCGTGCAAAATCTGTATTAGCAGGCGGCAATAGCAGTAATCCTGCTTCACCATATTTTACCAATCAGGCAGCTATGTATAGCAAGGGACAATTCAAAGATGTACTGTTCTACAAAGCAGATGTGTTAAAAAATGCCGTGAAGACCTATCATCCATAAATCAAGCCAATACTTGTAAAATCGTATCGTCGATACGCTTGGGCTTACCAGTTGATTGATCAATCAATATCCATACGCTCGTTGCAGTGAGTATGGTTTGATTATCAGCTATTCTGGTGATCGTAAAGTGTCTGTCCCAGGTTACAGCACTATGTTCGCCAGTCCAAGTATCAATACGTAAGACATCACCAGGAAACGCTTGCGCTTTGTATTCAATGATCCATTTTCGTAACATCCATACAACAGATGTACTGATATCTTCAGGCACTTTGCTGTTCCAATGTGCTGCAGCAATGTCCTGCAACCATTACACATAGACTACATTGTTCACATGGTGCAATGCATCGCAATGCGCTTCTATTACAGTGATCAATTGTTCAAAGCGACCCATCTTAGTATTGCATCAATTGCTGCACGGTTGTGTGCAGGCGAGATTTAGCTAGGAAATTTTTCTCCAAATCCATATTAAATGGAATAGGCGTATCGAGTGAGGCGCAACGCAAGACCGGCGCATCCAATAATTCAAAACAATGTTCGCTAATCCATGCGCTGATTTCCGCACCAATACCACCAAACAAATTGTCTTCATGTAAGATCAATACTTTACCCGTTGATAGCACAGCTGCGCGGATAGCTGCATAATCCAACGGCACCAAGCTACGCAGATCAAGTACGGTTGCACTAATCTCCGGATGCGCAGTAGCATATTCTTTCGCCCAATGCACAGCTGCACCATAAGTAATGATGGTAATATCTGTTCCGGTTTGAATCGTTGCGGCTTTGCCGATGGGCACTTCATAGTATTGTTCCGGCACCAAGCCACTCACACTTCTATACAAAGCTTTGTGCTCGAAATACAAGACCGGATTGGGATCATTAAATGCAGCAATCAACAAACCTTTTGCATCATGCGGATTGGATGGATACACAATCTTCAATCCCGGCACATGCGCAAACCATGCTTCATTGCTTTGCGAGTGAAAAGGACCAGCACCCACGCCCGCGCCTGTAGGCATACGCACAACCACATCAGCGTTTTGTCCCCAGCGATAATGAATCTTAGCCAGATTATTCACGATCTGGTTAAAGCCTACACTCACAAAATCTGCAAACTGCATCTCCACCATGCTCTTAAACCCTTTCAGACTCAAGCCCAAAGCGGAACCAATGATGGCACTCTCACACAACGGTGTATTACGCACACGCGCTTTGCCAAACTCCTGCACAAAACCTTCGGTGATTTTGAAGGCGCCACCGTATTCAGCAATATCTTGTCCCATCAACACCAATTCAGGATATTGCTGCATGCTTTGACGCATGGCTTCTTGAATCGCATCTACAAAACGCAATTCCCTGCCTTCACTATTCGCTTGATCGCGTATGATGGCTGCTGTATTCGGAACGATTGGTGCAAATACATCTGCTAATTCTTCTGCGGTATCGGGTGTTAATGCTTGCGCTTGATAGGCGGTTTCTAATTCACTTTCTATGTAGATGCGCAGTTCATTGCGGATATCTGCGATCTGCATTTCTGTAAGCACACCACCGCTGATGAGCTGCTGCTCATAATTTTTTACGGGATCTCTTCTGCCCCACTCTTCAAACAATTCTTTAGGCACATATTTCGTACCGCTGGCTTCTTCATGTCCGCGCATGCGGAATGTCATGCACTCAATCAGGTAAGGTTTCTGCTCGCGGATGCAATAATCACGCACACCGCGAATGGTATCAAACACGCTCAGCAAATCATTACCATCAATACGAATACCATCCATGCCATAGCCTTTTGCTCTATCAACCAGACTTTCGCATTTGTATTGTTCATTCACCGGCGTACTTAAGCCATAACCGTTGTTCTCAATAATAAAGATCACCGGCAGGCCCCAGACTGCAGCCACATTCAATGCTTCATGAAAATCGCCTTCGCTGGTACCACCATCACCGGTAAAAGCAAGCGATACTTTTTGTTCTTGTCTAAGCTGATGCGCCAAAGCAACGCCATCAGCAATGGCCAATTGCGGACCTAGATGCGAAATCATCCCACAGATATGATGCGCTTTAGTACCAAAGTGAAAACTTCTTTCTCTACCCTTGCTATAGCCTTCTTTATTACCCTGCCATTGCATGAATAGTTTGTGCAAAGGCATTTGGCGAGAGGTAAACACACCAAGATTTCTATGCAGAGGCATAATCCATTCATCGGGTTCCAACGCAAGTGTAGCACCAACAGCAATCGCTTCTTGGCCAATGCCACTAAACCATTTGCTGATTTTTCCTTGACGCAGCAATACCAGCATTTTCTCCTCAATCATGCGAGGCAGTAAAATGGCTTTGTATAAATTGATGAGTTCTGCGTTGCTTAGTCCCTTCCTGTCCATACCCTTGAATTGAATCTGTCTAAGATAGTATGTTTTGCGGGGAGGATGTAAAGAGCTGCCATTCAGCTAGTAAATACAGGTAGTTCAACCCCTCCGGGGTTGTGGTCGCCCACCTATCCCATAGCCGCAAGTTGCACTTGCGGCTATGCTTGTTCAAGCCCTTCGGGCTTGTAGCAGAAATGAAAAATTACCGACTGAAAAGAAATCCGAAGGAGTTCGATACGAATAGAAAAGAAATTAGCGGGAAACACACAACCACAAACTAGTTGAATACCCAAGCAAAGCCATTCATATACTTTTTCTGCTTTTACGCAAACCCTTCTTTCAAGCCCTTCGGGCTTGCCACAATTACACAATACAGACCCATCCTCGAACCCCGAAGGGGTTCAATAGGAATAGAAAATGAATTTGTGATAGAAACACAACCACGAAGTGGTTGAACACATCCCACAAAAACCAAGGCCACCCCCGTAGAGATGGCCTTATTTGATCCTTCAGTGGGGTGAAGTATTTAATCCCTGCTCGCCAAACGGCTTAGTAGTTTAATTTATTCAAGCCCTTCGGGCTTGCCACAATTATACAATAAAGATGCATTCACGAACCCCGAAGGGGTTCAATAGGAATAGGAAAAAGATTTTCTGTAAGACACACAACCACGGAGTGGTTGAACACATCCCCCAAAAACCAAGGCCACCCCCGTAGAGATGGCCTTATTTGATCCTTCAGTGGGGTGAAGTATTTAATCCCTGCTCGCCAAACGGCTCAGCAGTTTCAGAATTTCTACGTACAACCAAACAATGGTTACCAACAAACCGAATGCACCATACCATTCCATGAACTTAGGCGCACCTGCTTCAGCACCGCGCTCAATCATGTCGAAATCCAAAATCAGGTTCAGTGCAGCAATGGCTACCACAAACAAACTGATGCCAATACCCAGCATACCACCATTGGTGATGCTCATGAAAGGCATATTCACACCAAACAGACTAACAATCCAAGTGATAAAGTAGAACAATGCAATACCAAGCGTAGCTGTCATCACTACCGCCTTGAACTTCTGCGTAGCCTGAATAATGCGGAAATTATACAACAGGAACATCGCAAGGGCTACACCAAACGTGAGGCCTACCGCCTGCATCACAATACCGGGATATTTTTCGGCAAACATGGTATTGATCACCACGGAAATGGCACCAATAAACAAACCTTCTAAAATACCATAAGCTGGCGCCAGATAACCTGCCCAATTGGGCTTGAAACTGATGATCAACCCTGTAATCAAACCACCAATGGCACCTACGATCATCAGGGTCATGGCCGTTTGCGGCTTTTCCTGCATGAAGAGGTTCCAGGTATACGCTGCACCGGCTACCACCATCAGCATCAGAAAACCGAACTTATTGATGGTACCACGAATGCTCATTACACCGGCATTGTCAGCACTTGCCTGCTGCGCACGGTCAAACATTTTCTCTGTTAAAGTGGGGTTGCCCGACTTAAATAATGCCATACAATCAAAAATTTTGCACTCAAATGTAAGGAAACCGAGTATTCAAAGATGTTAAAGGCTGGTCTTTGGACTTTGGTCATTAGTCTTTGGGTTGGGGAGCCTTTTTTAAAGTACCAAAGACCAGCACCCAAAGACCAAAAACACTCATTCTGGGCACCTGAGAAAAATCATCTTTTACACGGTGAAACTTGTATTAAATTCGTTCGATTCTAGTACAGAAAACAGTAAGTCACATGGCCATTAAGGAAGAAGTTCTACAGAATGTCGTGATCAAGTTCGCCGGAGATAGCGGCGATGGTATGCAGTTGACCGGACAACAGTTCACCAACAATACAGCCCTGCTGGGTATTGATCTGGCTACTTTCCCCGATTTTCCCGCAGAAATTCGCGCCCCGCAAGGAACCCTGCCCGGCGTATCGGGATTTCAGATCCATTTCTCCAGCGAAAAAGTATTTACCCCCGGTGATCTCTGCGATGTACTGGTGGCCATGAATGCTGCTGCGCTGAAAGTAAACCTGAAAAGTCTGAAAGCAGGTGGTAAAATCATTGCCAATACCGATGGCTTTGATGGTAAAAACCTGCGCTTGGCCAATTATCCCGAAGGTGTGAATCCTTTGGAAGATGGCAGCCTTGACGGGTATCTGGTAACCAAGATTGATGTAACCAAGCTCACCCGCGAAGCGCTGAAAGATTTTCCTGAACTGGGTGTGAAGGAACGCGATCGTGCCAAGAATATGTTTGTACTGGGTTTTATCTATTGGATGTACAATAGAAATTTAGACAATACCATCGACTTCCTGAAAGAGAAATTCGGTAAGAAGGATGTGATTCTCCAGAGCAATATCAAAGTATTGCAAGCCGGTTATTTCTACGGTGATACCACAGAAACGTTTACTACACGTTATAAAGTAGAACGCGCCAAATTGCCTCCCGGCACTTATCGTAGTGTCATGGGTAACCAAGCTTTGTCTTATGGCCTGATTGCAGCCAGTGAGAAAAGTGGCCTACCCATTTTCTTAGGCACTTACCCTATCACACCTGCATCAGACATTCTGCATGAACTGAGTAAATACAAAACTTTCAATATCCGCACTTTCCAAGCGGAAGATGAAATTGCCGGTGTTACTTCTGCTATCGGTGCTAGCTATGGTGGTTACTTAGGTGTTACCACTACTTCAGGCCCCGGCATCGCACTCAAAGGTGAAGCCATGGGTTTGGCGATGATGCTGGAAATTCCTTTGCTCATCATCAATATTCAGCGTGGCGGTCCATCAACAGGTTTGCCTACCAAGACAGAGCAGAGCGATTTGATGCAAGCTTATTACGGCCGTAACGGTGAAGCACCTATGCCTATCGTTTCTGCCTCTACACCAAGCGATTGTTTTGATGCCGTATATGAAGCTGTACGTATTGCCGTACAACACATGACACCAGTGATCTTTTTGAGTGATGGTTATATCGCCAACGGCGCTGAGCCTTGGAAATTCCCTCAGTCGAAAGACCTGCAGCCAATTGAAGTAAGCTTCAAAAAACAATTAGACGAAGGCGAAGAAAAATTCCAGCCATACAAGCGTGATGAAAAACTCGCGCGTCCTTGGGCTATTCCTGGCACACCAGGCTTAGAACACCGCATTGGTGGTTTGGAAAAACAAGATGTTACCGGTAACGTTAGCTATGATGCAGACAACCACCAGCACATGGTGAAAACACGTCAGGCGAAAGTTGATAAGATTGCCGACTATATTCCTTTACAAACCATTGAGTGCGGACCAGAAAAAGGTAAAGTACTTGTACTCGGTTGGGGTTCTACTTTCGGTGCTATCAAGAGTGCTGTGATGGAACTGAATGCACAAGGCCATGCAGTAGCACATGCACACCTGCGTTATCTGCGTCCATTCCCTAAGAACTTAGGCGAGATCTTGAAGAATTACGATCATGTATTGGTGCCTGAAATCAATAACGGTCAGTTGATCCGCATTATCCGCGATCAATACCTTGTTGATGCAAAGCCTTACAATAAAATTATGGGCGTGCCCATCACCAAGAGTGAGCTGGTGGATACCATCAGCAAAATGCTGTAACCCCAATAGTGTGATGCTCCCAATGTACCGCGCAGTCAGCAATGGCTGCGCTTTTTTATTGTAGCTTACAATATGAACATCGATCAACTCCGCGAGTACGCTTTAGCAAAACCAGTTACTGAAGAGACTTTACCCTTTGGGCCGGATGTTTTGGTGATGAAAGTGAATGGCAAAGTTTTTCTACTCATTCCTTTAGATACTGATCCCTTACAGTTCAATGCCAAATGCGATCCTGAACGCGCTGTTGAATTGAGAGAACAATACGCATCTATTCTTCCAGGCTATCACATGAATAAGCAACATTGGAATACCATCATACTCGATGGCAGTGTGCCGATGAAATTGGTGAAAGAATTGATTGATCACTCGTATGAGTTGGTTGCCAAAAAGAAGACAACAAAAAAGCGGTGAGTCTATCACCGCTTTCGTTTTAGTAAGCTTAACGCTCCCACAATATCTTCTTACCTACAATAGGCGTATTGTCTGTGTACTTAATCTTGTGCGCTTCAACGATCCAGATATCACCACGGAAAATAGTAGCGATAGGATATTTTTTCAGGTATACTGATTTCGCTAAATCCAAAGTGCCCGAATCCGGCTGTATAAATTTGCCGGTCAACTGAATACCTTTTACCACCAGCTTATCAATCTTATCGGGCAGAATGGTTCCAGCAACAGCAGCATTCTGCAAAGCTTGCTCAATATGTTTGGTATCCGGATCTGATTTGAAAATAAACCAATGATGCGTTGGCTCATAAGCAAAATAAACAGACGCACAATAAGGTGCATCTTTCACAGAAGTTGCAAAATTGAGTACACTGGCCGCTTCAATGAATTTCACGATTCGTTCATCAATAGCAGGACCATCAGCAGCTGTATATGCCATAAAGAAATGGTTATTTGATCAGTATCTAAGATAAGGAAAAGCCCTGCCTGCAAAATGATATTGATCAGTTATTGTTTGCCTTGTTTTGCGAAATAGCGACAAGCTGCTTGCAAACCACAGTTCGCACATTTGGGCGAGCGTGCCAGACAGGTATAGCGTCCATGCAGGATTAACCAATGATGGGCTTTGTGTACCAAGTCTGCAGGAATTTCTTTGATCAATGCTTTTTCTACAGCCAAAGGTGTGGTAGCACTGGTGGGCACTAGGCCAATGCGATGACTCACTCGAAACACATGCGTATCCACCGCCATATTGGGCTGTTGGTCAATCACACTGGTGATGACATTCGCGGTTTTTCTACCCACGCCCGGCAAGAGCACCAATTCATCCACCGTCATGGGCACTTCGCCACCAAATTTTTCCAGCAACATATTGGCCATGCCAATGAGGTGCTTGGTTTTGTTATTGGGATAAGAAATGCTTCTGATGAGTGGAAACAAATCATCAAAACTGGCTTTCGCTAATTTCTGTGGTGTTGGATAACGACGGAAGATGGCAGGCGTAGTCATGTTCACGCGTACATCTGTACACTGCGCTGATAGAATCACTGCTACCAATAACTCAAAAGGATTGTCGTACAACAGCTCTGTCTCCGCATTGGGTGCGTGTTGCTGGAAATAGTCAATGACAAATTGATAACGTTGCTTTTTGATCATGCTGCGCAAAGATACAGCAGGCATTTATCCGTGCGGCTTCTTACCCGTTTGGGCATAATCCAAAATGGCCTTGATGGATTTTTTGGAGGGACTTTTCAGCTTGAGACTATCCAGCTGACGAATGGTTCTTTCCAATACCTGTATCCGGTCTTTGAGTGCGATATCTTCTTCTATAGCAGCATCAATCGCTCTCGTTAATGCAGCAGCAGCGTCTTTATAGATATACAAAATCAGTTCCTCGTCCGTAAACTTTTTCATCATCTTCATCTTTTCAGGTGAGGGAATACGGACGCAGATATAGAACGATGGCTGTTGTTAGAATATTGCAGGTTTATTGTTTTTGGGTGGAATCTTCTATGATGTAGATATCTTCTCCCTGTTTCTTCATGAGATAGCGTTCCCGGGCATATTTCTCTAGTGCAGCGGGGTTGTTCTGTAATTCTTGTAATTCCTTTCTGGCTTTCTCTATCTCTGTTTCATAGTACTTTTTCTTGGCTTCTAGCTTTTCCAGTTTCTGGCGCTCATCGCGCTGATCGAAGTAATTGCGTTCATCAAAAAATAGCATCCACACCACGAAAAAAGTGATGGCTAAAAAATACTTATTGGCGATGATGGGGATGATCTTCTTCATGAACAGGGGCAAATTAGTGATTCGCCGTAAAATAAACATGGTTCACAGCGAATGGGATATCCACCGTGAACCATGTATGAACGAAATCGGCAGGAACTTATTTGCCGAACTTGAGTTTTTTACCAGGATAAGTACCGGTATGACCCAGCATTTCTTCAATACGGAGCAATTGGTTGTACTTAGCCATACGATCTGTACGTGAAGCAGAACCTGTCTTGATCTGACCGCAGTTCAGGGCTACCGCCAAATCAGCGATGGTTACATCTTCTGTTTCACCGCTGCGGTGGCTCATAATGGTGTTATAACCATTGTGTTGTGCCATTGTAACCGCGTTGATGGTTTCAGTTACAGAACCAATCTGGTTTACTTTCACCAGCAGACCATTACCAATACCCTTATCGATACCGGTTTGCAGACGATTTACATTGGTTACAAACAAATCATCACCTACCAGCTGGCACTTGCTGCCGATGGCTTGTGTGAGGGCTTTCCAACCATTCCAGTCGTCTTCAGCCATTCCATCTTCAATAGACACGATAGGATATTCCTTCACCCACTTTTCCCAATACTTCACCAGCTGTTCGCTGCTCATCTCCTTACCACTGCTCTTATGGAAAACGTATTTCTTCTTCTTGGCATCCCAAAGTTCTGAGTTGGCTGCATCCATCGCAATCACCATCTGCGTGCCTGGCTTGTAACCTGCAGCAGTAATGGCTTGCAATACCGTTTCAATCGCTTCCTCATTGCTTTGGATATTCGGTGCAAAACCACCTTCATCACCCACGTTGGTGCTGTAACCTTTCTTCTTCAATACACTCTTCAGTGCATGGAATACTTCCACACCCCAGCGCAAACCTTCGCTAAAGCTTGGTGCACCTACCGGCATCACCATGAATTCTTGGAAGTCGATCTTGTTATCGGCGTGTGCACCACCGTTCAGGATATTCATCATGGGCACAGGCAGTGTTCTTGCGTTTGTACCACCGATGTATCGGAACAAAGGCATGCCGGCTTCTTCAGCAGCAGCTTTGGCAACAGCCATACTTACTGCCAGAATAGCGTTCGCACCCAGTTTACCCTTGTTAGGTGTACCATCTAAATCAATCATTACCTGATCGATTGCAGCCTGTTGTGTTACATCATAACCAACAATCGCATCTGCGATGATATCGTTTACATTTTTAACGGCTTTCAATACGCCTTTACCAACATATTTTTTCTTATCGTTATCGCGCAGCTCTACCGCTTCGTGAATACCAGTGCTGGCGCCACTTGGTACCGCAGCACGGCCCAATGCACCATCATCGGTTAATACATCTACTTCAACGGTTGGATTACCACGGCTGTCGAGAATCTGACGCGCATGTACTTCAATAATGTAACTCATAATTGCTTGCTTTTTGATTCATTGATACATCCCGCAGGACGGCTCTTTCGCAGAGCACGGCAATTTACAACATATTCACGGAAAGCCCTATGCTTGAGTGAGTTGACGGAAGACTTCTTCCAAATTTAATCCGGCTGTTTGGAGGGAAGTAATATTGAACTGCTGTGCCAATGCCAGCTCCAGTAATTCCTTACGCAACTGATCCGGCGCATCGGTCTCTATCTGCCAGCGATGCGTATCCATTTTGTGTACAGAACGAGCATGCGAAAGACGCTGTAACCATTCTGCTTCCAAGGCTTCGGCAAAACCTACTTGCACCACTTGTTGCTGCTGTTGTTGCAGATTGGTGAGGTAATCATCGGCAACAATCCTGCCTTTATTGATGATGATGATGCGATCGCAAATAGCTTGCACTTCTTGCAGGATATGCGAAGAGAATAAAACCGTTTTATCGGCGCCTTGCGCTTTGATGACCTGACGAATTTCTTGAATCTGGTTAGGATCTAATCCCGTTGTAGGTTCGTCTAATATCAACACCTCTGGCTGATGAATCAGCGCAGCGGCCAATCCGGCTCTTTGTTTATAACCTTTGGATAATTGTCCCAGCTTCTTGTGTTGTTCTACCTGCAAACCCGTTAAAGCAATCACTTCTGCAATGCGTTGCTTGGCTTGTGACAATTGATGCACCCCTGCAATAAATGCGAGGTATTCTTTCACATACATATCGTAGTATAAGGGATTCGACTCCGGCAGATAACCAATCTTTTTCTTTACAGCCAATGCATCCTGCACCACATCAATGCCGCAGACAGTTGCTGTGCCTGCATCGGGTTGCAGATAACCCGTAATCATTTTCATGGTGGTACTTTTACCTGCGCCATTCGGACCCAAAAAACCAACAATCTCCCCTTTTTGCAAAGAGAAGCTGATATTGTCTACTGCTTTCTGTGTGCCGTAAATCTTACTGATTCCTTGTACTGATACCGACATGCGTCAAAAATAGCGGAAAGCCTTGGTTTGGCTATCCGCTATACTGTAAAAGCTTTGATAAGAAAATCTCAAGCAGGTTGTGGGTCTTGAAACGCGATACCTTGTTTGCGTGCAATCATGCAAGCTTTGATTTCATCCAGTATGGTAGGATCATCAATTGTAGAGGGTACGGTATAAGGATTACCATCGGCCATCATGCGCATAGTCTTGCGCAAAATTTTTCCGCTGCGTGTTTTGGGTAAGCGCTTTACGAGCAGGGCGTTGCGGAAATAGGCCACAGCACCAATCTTATCGCGTACCAATTGCACCAGCGCTGCTTCCAGCGATGCTTCATCAATTTGTCTACCGTCTTTTAGCACCACCAAGCCAATAGGTCTTTGTCCGCGCAATTCATCTGCAATACCAATAACCGCACATTCAGCTACATCCGGATGTTGTGCGATGATTTCTTCCATTTCGCCCGTGCTGAGTCTGTGGCCGGATACATTGATCACATCGTCTATTCTGCCCATGATGTAGAAATAGCCATCGCTATCGCGATAGCCGCCATCACCAGTTAGATAATAGCCAGGGAACTGACTCAAATAAGCTTGATGATAACCCGCAGCATTTTGCCACAAGGTGGGTAAGCAACCGGGTGGTAAAGGTAGTTTCACTGCCACTGCACCTTCCTGATTATCCGGTACTGGTTGACCGTCTTCACCTAAAATTTGTACATCAAACCCACAAATTGGTTTGCCTGCAGCACCTGCTTTAGGTGGTAAAGGTTCTAAGCCCATCATTATACCTAGCATAGGCCAACCGCTTTCTGTCTGCCACCAGTGATCAATGACAGGTATTTGTAAAAGATCGCTAATCCAGTGATAGGTAGCAGGATCGCATCGCTCACCTGCAAGAAACAAATGCTTCAATGAACCCAAGTCTTTTTGCTGGAGCAATAGACCTTCGGGATCTTCCTTCTTGATTGCACGAATAGCAGTGGGTGCTGTGAACATCACTTTCACTTGGTGATCCTCTACTACGCGCCAGAATTCACCGGCATCTGGTGTACGCACAGGTTTGCCCTCAAACATGACCGTGGTGCAGCCGTGTAACAACGGACCGTACACGATATAACTGTGCCCAACAACCCAACCTACATCACTCGCAGCCCAGAACACATCACCGGGTTGCACATTATACACTTGCTCCATACTATATTTAAGTGCAACTGCATAACTACCATCGCGCACAATACCCTTGGGTTTACCGGTTGTACCGGAAGTGTATAACACATACAAGGGGTCAGTTGATAAAACAGGTACAGGACCAACAGGGTTGGCTGTTTCCATTAGCTCTAGTAAATCAATATCTCTACCCTGCTGCATTTCAGCACGCAGGCCTTCTCTTTGATACACTACTACATGTTTGGGCTGATACGTAGATTCCTGCATGGCCCGATCTACCAATGGTTTGTAGGGAATCTTTTTATCAAACTCAATTCCATAAGAAGCGGTAATGATGATTTTCGGTGCAGCATCTTCAATGCGCACAGCCAGTTCATGTGGTGCAAAACCACCAAACACAACAGAATGAATGGCGCCAATGCGTGCACAGGCCAGCATGGCAAATACTGCCTGCGGAATCATAGGCATATAGATGACCACACGATCGCCTTTACCTACACCAAGCTGCTGTAAACCACCAGCGAGTTTAGCAACTTCATCGCGTAGCTCTGCATAATTGTATTTGCGGATGGTTTTGGTAACAGGTGAATCATAGATCAATGCAGTTTGCTTACCCAAACCATTTGCCACATGCACATCTAAACACAAGTGTGATAAGTTGAGTACGCCATCAGTATACCAGCGATACAATCCTGTTTCATCTTCATCAAGGATGGTTTGGGGAAAACGAAACCAATCAATTGCAGCAGCTTGTTCTTTCCAAAATGCAGTGCTTGCTCCAATGCTTTCCTGGTAGGCCATTTGATATGGTGAAGAAAGTTTGGGGGGTGTTTTCTTCAATAAATCCTGCACCTGTTGCATCAATACACGTGTACTGAAAGGTTTGGTGATGAAAAGCTCAGCACCTGCTTCATATCCTCTGCGGATATCTGCTTCCTTGGTTTTGGCTGATAGAAAGACCACACGTGCATGCTCTAATGAGGGTGTGGTTTTGATATGCTCACAAATAGCATACCCATCCACATCCGGCATCATGATATCGAGTAAGACCAAATCAGGATTATAGGCATGAATGGTATTCAATGCTTCTGTACCATTACGTGCTACCAGCACATCATATCCGTTTTTCTTCATCAAAAACTCCAGCGACATCAGGATGTAGGGATCATCATCCACTACCAATACCTTGTGTTGTACAGCAGTCATAACACTTGTTTTAATCATTCAGCAATACCGGCAATTGCGCATGAAAACTGGCGCCTTTGCCAGGTTCACTATCCACCCAAATTTTCCCGCGATGCATTTCAATAATGCGTCGCGAAATGGCCAATCCCAACCCGCTGCCTTCCGGCTTTTTGAGGGTTTGATTTTTGGCCTGAAAGAATTTATCGAAAATCAATTCATGTACTTCAGGATCAATACCTGCGCCATCGTCAGTTACAACAACATGTATCCAATCGGCTTCTTGCTTTGCTATTACCTGAATACGTTTTTTAGCAAACTTGACTGCATTGCTCAACAGATTGGTGAATACCTGTGCTAATAAATCACGATCGCCCTGCATAACAGTCAAAGGCTCAAGCTTTGTATGGATCTGTATTTGCTTTTCTTGCGCGATGGGTTCGATGCCGGTTATGGCATCTTGCAAAATGGTTTCAACAGAGAGCTCAGCAATAATGAGTCTGGCGCGACCGCTCTCATAGCGCTCCAGATTCAGCACCTGTGTAATCAAATGACTGAGCCGCACTGTTTCCTTGACCACAGCTTCAAGGTATTGCTGTTGATCAGCTATGGGCAGATCAGGATTATCATATAAAATCTCACTCAAAGCACGAATGGAAGTCAAAGGTGTTCTCAACTCATGCGTTACAGTATAGAGAAATTCATCCTTGATCGCATCCATTTGTTTCATCTGTTCATTGGCTTGCTGTAATTCATCAGTCACTTTACGCAAAGCTTCCTGCTGTTTCTTCAATTCTTTATTGCTCTCTTTCATCACCTGCGTCTCGCGCAGAATTTTCATCACTTCATCCACACTCAAGTCTTCTTCTTTCACCACGCTTCTAATCATGATGCGTGCAGCAGCCGAACCAATGGCACCGGCCAAAATCTTCTCGCAAAAACCAACAAGGTGGGCATCAGCTTTTCCTGTAAGCAGAATCTGGTGCTTTAATTTGTATGATTGGAGTATTTGTTCTGTGCGTTCTGTACCGATAAAATTATTCAGCAGGTTGCGTAGGTCTTTGATCTCTGCACTGCCCTTCCAGAATTGTTGTGCTTCATCAATTGGTAAGGCATATTTATAGACATCTACAAAGGTTTCTGCGGCATATACTTCCTGAGGGCGTGGCTGCGTGAAAAGGGACAGCCCAATAAAAAATCCTGTATTGAGGAATAAACTCCAGAAAGTACCATGGCTAATTGCGTCCCAGCCTTCTAATCCAAATAAAGCTTGTGGTTTCAGGAATGACCAGCCAAACAAACCCTCTTCCATCAAACCGGGTTGCAACAATCCTGCACCTGCCATCGAAGGAATCACCATGGTATAAAACCAAACGGCAAAGCCAATCAGCATACCGGTGATAGCAGCAGTTTTATTCGCCTGCTTCCAATAGATACCACCAATTACGGCTGGTGCAAATTGTGCCACTGCGGCAAATGAGACCAAACCAACAGAAACCAAAGAGAAACTACCTGCAATCAGTTTGTCGTAAACAAGAGCCAATGCAATGATGAGCAAAATACTGATGCGTCTAGTATACAAGATAAACTTACGGATGCTTTGATCCAGCCCTTCTTTGAAAGCATCAATAGAGAACAAACCGGGCAGAAGAATATTGTTACTCACCATTGTACTCAATGCAATGGTTTCTACAATCACCATTGAACTCGCTGCAGAGAAACCCCCAATAAAAACCAACATAGTGAGCAAGTCTTTACCTGCTTCTTTAGGTATGGCTAATACATAGGTATCCGGATGAAAGGACTGACCGTCTAATAACAAAGTACCTCCAAAAGCAACTGGTAATACAAACACGTTGATCAGTAACAAATACAAAGGGAATAACCACATTGCTTTCTTCAGGTGTTGTTCTTTGGTATGCTCAAGAACAGCTACCTGAAACTGTCTTGGTAATAGAAAAATTGCCAGCATACTGAGCAGCATCACCATGAATAGTTGTACATAAGTGTTACCCGACTGGATAGTGAAGAGCTTATTGAGGTTTGGATGTACAGCAGCTTTAGAAAAAATATCACCAAAGCCATTGAAGAGTGTATAGGTAACAAATAAACCAACCGCAGTAAATGCAATGATTTTGATGATGCTTTCAAAAGCAATGGCCGCTACCATACCTTCATGTTTCTCTGAAGCATCTACCGATCTGGTGCCAAATAAAATCACAAAAACCGCCAAGACAAGTGCGATATAGACAGTACTGTCTTTCCATAAAGGCAATCCTTGTTGCGGAACAGTATCCAATAAAATGTCTAGTCCACTGCTGATGGCTTTGATCTGAATAGCGATATAAGGAATAATACCGATGATACACAATAGCGTCACAATCATACCCAGTGTGATATTCTTACCATATCGCGTAGAGATAAAATCAGCAATGCTATTGATGCGCTGCGTTTTTACGATGCGGATCAGTTTGCGGAAAACCACCCAGAACAGTGGCGCCATAATGGTGGGACCGATATAGATATAGAGGAATTCAATACCATGGGTTGTAGCCCTTCCAACACTACCAAAGAAAGTCCAAGCGGTACAATACACAGCCAGACTCAGTGCATACACATAGGGATTATTGATCAGGCTTTTGCCAATGGCCGAACGCCATTCAGCATAATAGGCTACTGAAAACAGAAAAGCCAGATAGAGTAAAGAAGACAATATGATGAGCCAATTACTCATATTCTCTCTTTCGTTTGCTTGTGCGCATCACTAAAATAATCGCCAGTATTAGAATCGCCCACACAAAAAAGATATAGGCATATAGTTTGGGTACACCTCCTATCAAAGCAGGTGATGCAGCCATTTGTAGGAAAGGATAGCCTACCAAAAGAGCAAACAATATTGTAATAAACAAGAGTTTCGCTTCGCGCTTACGCTCTTTCATGTGATAAGGGTTATACTGTTAATATACGCAAAAAGCACGGAGCTGATGACTCCGCGCTTTTCATTCGCCTAAACAGATTTATTCATACAATTCGCCGTGATCCATATCATACTCACCTTTCATGGCATAGTAACCGAAAATCACAAAGCCAATGGCAATGGGTGTGAAAATAGCGATGATGATTACCCATGGCAGGTATACATCCTGCGTGGGCTTTTCTGCAATCTTTTTGGCAGCTTCATAAATCAGGAATACAATAGCCGCCGGGCCAATCAGCATCCAGAAAGGGCCTAATAATCTTTTAATCGCGTTCATATCTTTTTATTGAGTGGTGAGGGAATTTATTCGTGCACGTAAACATTTTGTTCATCGCTTACGTCGGTATCAATCTTATTACTCAGGTAGAGTGTGCCGATAACCAGACAAACAGCTGCAATAGCTATCGGATACCAGAGGCCCGCCAATGGATCACCTGCCGGATTGCTGTTGGTCTTGGAGTATTCGTAAATGAGTGTACCAATAAATGGCACCAAACCGCCAAACACACCATTGCCAATATGATAAGGTAAACTCATAGATGTATAGCGAATCTTGGTGGGGAATAATTCAACCAAGAAAGCAGCGATCGGACCATATACCATGGTTACAAACAACACCAGAATGAACATATAACCAATAATCTTCCACTTATAGCTTTCAGCCAAGGTGACGGTTTTCTTGGTATCTGTTTTAATGGCTTTTGCAGGATCGCTTACAGCAAAGGTTTCAGTCTTTACTTCCTTATACGTAGAACCATCCGTGAATGATTTATTGGTAGTGGTTACTTTCTTCAGTTTGGTTACATCCTTGGCATCAGGTGTTTCAGTAGTAGCTACCTGTGTATTGGCAACGATCTCTGTTTTCTGTTTCACATCAGCCATATCATACATAGCGTTGAAGATTGGGCGATACGAAACAATGGCTACCAACATGCCCACCATCATGATGATTTTGCGACCAATTCTATCACTCAATGCACCAAAGACCACAAAGAAAGGTGTTGCCAATAGTAGGCCGATGCCAATCCAGGTATTCACCTGCACATCATTGATATTACAAGTCTTGAGCAAGAAGGTCTGCGCATAAAATTGTCCAGTGTACCATACCACACCCTGACCCATAGTAGCACCAAACAATGCCAGCAATACCATACGTAAATTGGTTTTATGACCAAAGCTTTCCTTGATTGGGTTTACGGAAGTTTTACCTTCTTTCTTCAGTTTGCTGAACATGGGCGACTCCTTCATCTTCATACGAATCACGATAGAGACAATTACCAACAATATGCTCAGCAGGAATGGCAAGCGCCAGCCCCAATCACTGAATGCTTCAGACGACATAGACTGACGTGTAATCAGGATCACACCCAGTGATACAAACAAACCTAATGTTGCAGTTGTCTGAATCCAGCTGGTGAAATAGCCGCGGCGGTGTTCAGGCGCATGTTCTGCCACATAAGTTGCAGCACCACCGTATTCACCGCCCAATGCAAGACCTTGCACCAATCTGAGCAAGAGAATCACCACCGGGGCCCAGGCAAAATTTTCATAACTGGGTATTAAGCCGATGAGAAAAGTTGAGCCACCCATCAACACCAGTGTGAGCAGGAAAGTGTATTTACGGCCGATGATATCACCCAAGCGACCAAATACCAATGCACCAAATGGTCTCACAATAAAACCCGCAGCAAATGTGGCTAAGGTGGAAAGAAAAGCCGCCGTTGGATTGGTTTGTGGGAAGAATTTTTCAGAAATAATAATAGCAAGAGAACCGAAGATGTAAAAGTCGTACCACTCAATCAGGGTACCTACAGAGGACGCACCTATGACGCTCCATATCCCTTTTTCTACCGGCTTATCAGGCTTGGCGCCATTACTTGCCGGTACGAAAGTAGCGGAGAAGCTATTGGTTGTTTCAGTTGGCATAATCGTAGTTTTAAGATGTATAAAAGGGTTAAGGTTTAGAGATAAACTTGGAATTGCAGAATCAATTCGCCTTTATTTGGCATTAACTGTTTATTGGTATCATGCGTAGGTCTGCTGGAATACTGCAGGGTTATTTTGGAATGATGTCCATCAAGAAAAAAGTTGCTACCAACATCATAGTAATGACAGCTATGATCAAACGCTTCTAACTTTTTCAAAGCATAAGCAGCAAATGGTTGTACACGTACTTTGTTGGATTTTCCTTTCGGTAAAAGGAATCCAGCCTGGGTATACCAAATATTGCCCGTGCCCAATAAGACCCGTCCGTCACCGGCGCCTTCCAATGCCTTTGCAGAAGCCGGGATAGCGGGATCGTCTGTACCCAGATTCATGATACCTACGCTGCGCCAGTAATTGGGACCGAAATTGTAATTGTATACAACGGAATAGACTGTAATAGCCATATTCTTTTTCTTATCACCCACTGGCAGATCAGCAAATACATCTGCGCTGAGGATACTGATGTCGTGCGATTTGGTAACACCCGCTGCGGGAGAACTTTTGGTGCCACGTGCATTATGGTAAAAGCCAGCACCTATATTGAATACTTTTTTTGTACCAATATAACTACCCTCACGGAAAGGCAGCACATTAGATTCCTGATCAAAGAACTGATAATCCAGATAAGCACCCGGTGCCATTGCAGGATCTCCATTATTATCAACAGCACGATTGGCCCCGGCAGTTGGTGTAAGATTAGTGGCAAATGGTTTGTTCAAATGCGCCTGATAATGCAGCTTACCAACTACACCTTTGATATACAAACCATACTGACGCGCAAACTGATCACTGTTTTCAATCAACGGCCAGTTGAAGATGGGTGCATCCACAGTCATAAAATTCAATGTACTGGCAGATGTCATCCTTGAAATACCATGCCAGTAGTGCAAACCTGCACCAACATACAATGTGCGCTTATTGGCTTTACCGGTTAAGGGGTCTTTGGCAGGAATCACTGCATATTCATTCCACACATCATGGAAAAACATTTGCGGCTTTTTGCCTGCTCCATAAGCACCTGTTCCTGTTGTACCTGAGCCACCACCATTCAGAATGGTTTGGTTATTGATACCCCAGTGTGCCAGAATGAGGTAACGCGGAGATATCTGTGCCAAGGCCAATGCACGAATACGGCGTGCACCAATATCGAATGTGCTCGACTTAGGTTCGCCGTTAACTAAAGTACCTGGATTGTTTTGAACATTGCGGGCCCACATCTGACTCCAGAAAATAAAACGAAGTGATTTCTGCCCGTCTTTGTCGAAGTTGATCTTCATACCACTGCCATAATCTGCTCCTCCCTGCGCATTCGCCTGCATGAATAGGCTTGTTACAAGGAAAAGCATGACTATTGCAGTCAGACTTTTTTTCATGGTAAGCAGTTTGGTTGTTAGAAGGGTTAAGGGTTTTGCTTTCGCTTACCGAACTTACCAAGTTGCTTTCCGAAATCTTGCTTTACCAGTATAGTTTTGGTAATCAGATAGTTTTTCAGACTGATTTTAATCGCTGCCATTTGATCACCATGTACTTGTCGCCCAGCTCTGTTATCATCATACCTGAATTTTTTAGATTAGCGGCAACAGACAAATAATCAGTGAGTTCAGCATGGTTGAGCACTTTATAAGTTGGCCGGTAATCATGGTTCTCCGGTGCTTTAATACGGTATTTCTTCACCCAATTCATCACACTCACATGGCTAACCCCAAGAATCCGTTCAATCTCTCTGTAACTAACCCCTTCAATATGTAATTGCAATGCCTTAATCACATAATAAGGATCAATACTCTTACCTTCTTTGGCTACCGTGAAATAGTAATGGCAATCCTTGCAAACGTAACGCTGGCGGTCTTTTACAATGCCACTCCGCGTAATCGCATTGCTATTGCATTTGGGGCAATTGGGTATTTTCATTTGGCTGTTCTAAGGTGTATATACTAAATTAGCATTAATATACTTATTTAGCAAAATATAGTTTTCATGGCTTGTTCTTACGATTTTTCTATACGTACTTAGACCTGCCTTAAAACAACGATTGTTATGTCATACCCCTATCAGATCAAGAGTCTGGACGAATACCGCCAGCAATACCAACAAAGCATTGATGACCCGGCAGGCTTTTGGGCAGGTATTGCCGAACACTTTCAGTGGAAGCAGAAATGGGACAATGTGCTGGATTGGAATTTCAAAGAACCCAAAATAGAGTGGTTCAAAGGTGCTAAGTTGAATATCACTGAGAACTGTCTGGATAGACATTTAGAGAAATACGGTGATTATCCTGCGATTATCTGGGAGCCCAATGATCCGGAAGAACATCACCGCATTCTTACGTATAAAAAATTATACGAGAAAGTTTGTCAGTTTGCCCATGTGCTCAAGAACAATGGCGTGCAAAAGGGCGATCGTGTCTGCATTTATATGGGCATGATTCCTGAGCTGGCCATTGCAGTATTGGCTTGCGCGCGAATTGGTGCCGTACACTCCGTGATCTTCGGTGGTTTTAGTGCGCAAAGCATTGCTGATCGCTTGTATGATGCACAAGCAGAATATATCGTTACCTGCGATGGGGCTTATCGCGGACAAAAAGATATTCCACTCAAAAGTGTGATTGATGATGCCTTGATTGGCAACAGAACAGTGAAGCGTGTGATTGTTTGTACCAGAACACGCACACCGGTTTCCATGATCAAAGGCCGTGATGTGTGGTGGGAAGATGAACTCAAAAAAGTGGAAACATTGGGCTTGCATGATTTTGAAGCCGAACCAATGGATGCAGAAGATCCTTTGTTCATCTTGTATACATCCGGCTCAACGGGCAAACCCAAAGGCGTGGTGCATGCCTGCGCCGGTTATATGATTTATACCAACTACACTTTCGTAAACGTGTTTCAATACCAGCAAGGTGATATACATTTCTGCACGGCAGATATTGGTTGGATTACAGGACACAGTTATATTCTCTATGGCCCGTTGAGTGCTGGCGCCACCACATTGATGTTTGAAGGTGTTCCCACCTGGCCTGATGCAGGTAGGTTCTGGAATATTATTGACAAATACAAAGTGAATATTCTGTATACGGCACCAACAGCCATCAGAAGCTTGATGGGTTTTGGCTTAGGCCCTGTACATGGTCATGATCTCAGCAGTTTGAAAGTATTGGGCACGGTTGGTGAGCCCATCAATGAAGAAGCCTGGCATTGGTATCATGAACATATTGGTAAAGGCATGTGCCCCATTGTAGATACTTGGTGGCAGACAGAAACAGGTGGTGTACTGATATCCAACTTAGCAGGCATCACACCAGATAAAGCCAGTTGGGCAACACTGCCTATGCCAGGTGTACAACCCATCCTTGTAGATGAAAACGGGAAAGAAGTTACAGAAATGACAGATGGCGTTATCAAAGGCAACCTCTGCATCAAACATCCATGGCCATCTACCATCAGAACCACCTATGGCGATCATGAGCGATGCAGAACCAATTATTTCGCTACTTATGAAGACCTATACTTCACCGGCGATGGTGCACTGAAAGATGCAGATGGTAATTACCGCATTACCGGTCGCGTTGATGATGTATTGAATGTAAGTGGTCACCGCATTGGAACAGCAGAAGTAGAGAATGCCATCAATATGCACTCAGGTGTGGTAGAAAGTGCGGTAGTAGGTTATCCGCATGAAGTAAAGGGACAAGGCATTTATGCGTATGTGATCTATCAGGGTTCGCATGGTGCAGACACGCATGGCACAGGCGATTTGGTGCGAAAAGATATTCTGCAAACTGTGACACGTATCATTGGCCCAATTGCCAAGCCGGATAAGATTCAATTTGTAAGCGGCTTACCCAAAACAAGAAGTGGTAAGATCATGCGCAGAATTCTCCGCAAGATTGCTGAAGGCGAGACAGAAAACTTGGGTGATATCACCACCCTGTTGGACCCGGGTGTGGTAGATGAAATCAAACGAGGAAAACTATAAAAATGAAAGGGGCATTAGCCCCTTTTTTGCACGCAAAACGGTCGTCATTCTACATACAATCACTCATATGTTTGATCAAAATTGATACCCCAGCACCAAGTCGAGACGAGTAGTTTTGTTATTATGAGCGCCCATATCAATAACACGTGTATAATCCACTCCTATATTAAAGCCTTTTGAAGTCAACAACTCGAGTGAAATATGCGCCAAATGCGGTTTCTTGTATTGATCATTCTTAACAGCATCACTTACACTAACCAGTCTGTATACACCAACCGTGTAAGTAGTTAAGGTTTGTAGCACTAGCTTATCTGTAATAGCAAAATCATAGAACAAAGAAGGACCAACACCATAGTATAACCCTTGCGGCTCTATCGTTTTGCCATTAATCAATTGACCCAAGCTAGTTCGCTCAAAATTGTGCGAACCAATCATGAAATCATTCACATTAAATCCGATAGCTGCACTAGTTCTTGTAGGCTTTTTGATGTTCCAACCCCAACTACCAAAGCCAAGCAAGTGCGATAAGATAGACTCTTCCTTACGCTTTGCGTTAGATGCATCTTTCATTACTGCACCCAACAAGGAGAAAGCATCCCCAACACTTTTGTTTTGCCAATAAAATCTTTTTCTGCCCTTTTCAAGATGGTAATTCTTAGAAGCAATCTTGAATGAAATGCCTGTTTTCTGATGCGCTTCTGGATATGGCGCACCGGGGTTCGACATATTGGTAACCAATAAACTCAGGTTAAAGTGTCGATCACCATAGAATGCTTTCTTCTTCTTACCGTAACGAAAATCAGCCAATTGCTGAGCGCTTGCTTGTACATTCAATAAAAACAAGCCGGAGAAAATACATATAACAATTCGATATAGTGAAGTGTATTTTTCCATGAAAGTTTGATTGGGTCTACAACTATAGATTCATTATTTCAGGTTGCTAGAAATCTCCGCCCAAACGGCATCCATATACTTTTTGGCAGCAGCTGTAACAGCAGCCTTATACTTGTCTGAGTTTACTTCAACCGCATGTACTTTATTCATGAAACGATTGTCAACATCATACACCCTGAAAAAACCCGCATCAGTTCCCCAATCTACCTTTGCAGTCTCTTCTGATTTGAATTTCTGCTTAGCAATCACATCACCAATTTCAATGGGCTTTTTCAGTAACCAGTTGCCAACACTGTAATTCGCCATACCCTGCTTGGCATTCAGCGCAAATAAGGTTGCACCACTGCTTTCAAAGCCAACTGTGCCCGATGTATTTAACCAATCATTGCCAATCTGCAGCCCTGTTTCAGCCACCACTTTGGCACCACCACCCAAACGGCCCAATAATTTACTACCTCCGGATTCTGCTTCATGCGCAAAAGGCACAGCAATATTCACTGCCAGTACGATTGCACCACCCAATTGTTTGGATAATGCAGGTGCTTTACTGAGAAAACCGCCTTTTTCCTTACCGTCTTCTCTAGTTGCTTTTACCAGGTATTCATAGCCTGCAGGCGAAACTGTAACATATCCATCGAATTGAGATTGATTTAATGAACCCCCAGCTTTGCGCTGCCAACCCTGCATTTCCTCAGCTGCAGCTGCTGCATCCACTGAGATTAACTCATAGCCTGCTGCTTTTACTTTTTCAGTCAAATCTTTGTATGCTGCATCTACAATATCAACGAGATCTTGTTCTTTCAAACCCTTCAAGCCAATGGACAGATTGGCCTCTACATCACTCTTGTAACTACGTGTATACTCACTACCACCCCTGAATCCACCTACTTTTCTTTCCTTATCCAAATACAATGTTTGAAAATTGAAACGAAACTGGCTGATGTAAATCTTTTTTGGTGCGTCATCCAATTTCTTTAATCCGTAATTATTAATCTCTTTCAAATCTACTTCACTAATAGATTGTGCTGATGCGGTGAGCAAAGAACAGCTGAGTAATAAACTAAGTATCCTGCGCATAAGGTTTGTTTTGTACGTGAAACTATTGTGCGCGGTAAAACTGAACAATACAGCAAATGCTGTATTTAGACCCATTTATACTTGTGAGCCAGTAAAATGGCCTGTGCTTTTGAGTTAATATGAAGCTTCTCGTAGATTCTACTAATATGGGTACGCACTGTTTGCGGGCTAATAAACAATTGTGTAGCGATGGCTTTATAATCCTTGCCCTCTACCAGCAGCTTTAGCAACTCCTGCTCTCGCTCCGTAAGCGTATCCATAACAGAAGACTCCTTGGCAACAGCTGTTGGCTTTTGGCTGTCTTTCAGCCATTGCAAAGTCTTGCGTGCAATAGCAGGGCTCATTGGCGCTCCGTTCAAGGTATAAGCATTCACAATCGCATCGTGCAACATACTAGCAGCATCATCTTTGAGCAAATAACCACATGCGCCTGCTTTGATGGCTTCAAAAATCTTTTCATCATCATCAAAAACAGTGAGTACTAAGAATTTGATTGAGGGAAAACGAATACTCGCCACTGCGATGGTTTCTATCCCACTCATCACCGGCATATCAATATCCATTAAAACCAAATCAGGATATTGCTCGGCAGACAATGCCTGCATTTGTGCCATAAAATCTTCGCCATGCACGGCTTCCAGTACAATCTGTATATCAGACTCCTGCTCCAAGCTTTGCCGGATTGTCTTTCGGTTGACCAATCTATCATCTACTATTGCTACACGAATCATCTGATATAAAATTCACGAAACATGCATGCCGATGCAATACAGCAAATGCTGTATTTATCCTGCCATGATGATAAATGTATTAATTTAAAGCCATGCGTCTGTCTTGTTTATTCATTTATCTGATGCTGGTGCAATTGGCTACTGCACAGGAACCACTGCGTGTACTAAGCACGCGTAATGGGCTCTCGCAAAATGCAGTTACCTGTATTTATCAAGATAAAAAAGGCTTTCTCTGGGTAGGCACACAAGATGGATTAAACAGATACGACGGATACCAATTCAAACATTATAAACACAATCCGGAAGACAGCACTTCTATTAGTGACCAATTCATTACGGCTATTAACGAGGATGGACAAGGCGTATTATGGATTGGCACACGCCATGGTCTCAATCGCTTTAACAGTAGCACAGAAAAGTTTACAAGATTTTTTCCTGACACTTCACTGAAACAGGCATTCCAATATGCATTCAGTAGTTTGATCCGATTGGCCAATGGCAACATAATCATATCGAGCCAGAATGATATTCTCTGCTGGGATATTCAAAGTCAGACTTTATACCCTATCATGAGGCCTAAAGAGCTACCCACTAATTATACTATTCATCAAAACAAGCTAGTGTATGGCCATCAGCAAGCACTTGCTCAGCTACCCATTAGGCCAACTAAAGACACCAATATTGTATTCCAAAAATATACTGCGTTAACAGGCCTGTATTCGAATGGGAGTCGGATTTGGATGATTACGAATACCTCTGCCGGTAATTATCAAGTGTTGATGGTTGATAGTAAACAAAGTGACCGCCCTTTACATAGTATTCGGCTTAATCGGAGAATTAACCACATAGGTTTCGATCGAGAAAAAAATGCATGGATTGCTACCAGTAAGGGAGTACTTGTTGTAGACAGCAATGGAGTGATATTGACTAATCAACCCAAAATCCCTACCAATGATGAAGTGCTCTACACTTATGCTTCTAAAGAAGGCATTATCTGGATTGGCTTTGCCAATAAGGGGCTGGGGCAATACAATACCAGCTCAGGTTTGTTTGAAGTAATCAAGCCAAGTAATAATGACCCCGTGCTTTGTGCACATACAGATCAAGATGGTAATACGTGGATTGGTTCCAGCAGCGGATTATATGTACAAGAGAAAACAAACAAACTCCTCAAAAAAATATCTGCTGAAACCTATTCCGCCATCACCACAGATCGTGATGGTTTTCTCTGGCTAGGCACAAAAGAATGGGGCTTGACAAAAATGACCAAACAAGGAATCGTGCTGCAAAAGTTCACACAGCAAAATAGTCCACTCACAGCCAATACCATCTTCCACTTGTATCACGATCGAAATAGCAATAGGCTATTTATTTCTACAATATCAGGGCTAAATGTACTTGATCTTCTTAGCAAAAAATGGGTAAGCATTTTAGGCAAGACTACATTGATACCAGATGGAGTACTCACCGGTAATTATTTTCTGCATTGCTTCACCGACAGCAAGAAAATTACTTGGGTGAGCAACAATAGTGGACTAAATGGTTTGGACAGCAATCTGCAAGTGCGCTACAGCTTCTCCAGCAATACTGATAATGAATCATTCATCAAAAGAACTATAGTTACAGGCACTACTGAAGATAAACAAGGTAATATCTGGATTGCCACTTTGAGTAGTGGTGTGTATCAATTCAATAATAGACAACATAAGCAATACAATATTCAAAATGGTTTACTCAGCAATGTAGTCTATGGCGTAATGAGTGATACCATGGACAATATCTGGATTGCTACAAGTGCAGGCCTACATTTACTGAATAGTAAAACAGGCCATATCCGGCGCTTTAATGAAGACAATGATCTAAGTGCCAGAGATTTTGTGCTAGGTAGCATGCAACAAGAACCCAATGGCGATATTTTGATTGCAAGTCCGGAAGGGTTAATTCGTATTAAGCCCAATGCATACAAAGAACAGAAAGCGGTTTACCAACCTTATATCACTTCAGCAAGTATCAATTATGCACCAGCTGGTATTTACGACAGATACACATTGAGTGAACAAGACAAATCTATCTCTTTCGAATTTGCGGCACCTGCATTTTTGCATGCAGCACAAATCATTTATCAGTACCGATTCTCCGGCGTGTCTGATCAATGGATTACCGTTACTGCCGATAAAAGACAAATCAGTTTTACCAATCTGCCTTACCAAGTATCTGTACTTGAATTAAGATGCGCCAGCGATCCAGCTCACTTGAATAATGCCCCGGTTACACGCATCAGTATTGAACGCGTTCCTCCTTTTTGGAGAAGGCCAGCGTTCATTCTACTGTGCATCGCATTAAGTATTATTGGCATCGTGTACCTGGTTCGATTCATCACCAAACAAAAACTAGCGCAAGAGTTAAAGAAGGCAGAACTGAAACAAACCATCTTAAAAGAGCGAGAAAGAATCTCCCGCGATTTGCACGATCATCTGGGGGCTTATGCAGCAGCCATCAAAAACAATGTAGTACAACTGCAGAAACAACATGGCGACGATCAGTCTTTACTACAGTTGAAAGAAAATGCAGACGAGATGGTACAATCACTGAGAGAAACTATCTGGGCTTTACAGCATGAACAGATTTCCATCACCTCGCTCAGCGATCGCTTCAAGCAACTGATCAATAAGATTGCGCCGAATTATCCCGACAAACAAATACACCTCATAGAAAAAATTGAAACGCCCTTATTACTCAGTCCGAATGAGGGTATTCAACTATTACGCATGATGCAGGAAGCTTTAACAAACGCTCTTCGTCATGCAGCAGCTTCGGAAATCGACATTATTATTCAGTCGGACACCAATCTGACCGTAAGCATTACTGACAATGGTCAAGGATTTGACATACATACACAAACATCTGGTTATGGTATTCATAACATGCGAGAACGTGCTGCCGAAGCAGGATTTCAACTGATGATTAAGAGCGCACCCAAGCAAGGCGGTACTAGTATTCAGATCAGCAGATAATTACTCTATAACGATTCCGTACTTTTTCATTTGCTTATCCATGATATAGAAAAAAAGTGGCGGAAAATGTGTCAGTATCATCATACCCGGATAGCCTGTAGGCATTTGTGGCGCATTGTCATGATGGCGCAGTATTTGGTATTTTCTGCTGGCGAGATAATGGTGATCGCTATGTCTGCTCAATTCAAACAACATCAAACGACCAATTAGGTGATTGCTATTCCAGCTATGTTCCGGCATGGCTCTTTCAAACTTGCCCGGCTCTAATTCTTTCCTGCGCAATCCATAATGTTCAATATAATTCACAGTCTCTAACAAGCCAATACCCAGTATTGCAGCTGCGAGATAATACAACATAATAGTTATGCCAAAGAACCAACCAATCAATAGAATGAAAGCTATTTGAATGATGGCAAACCAAATCATTTCATTGTAGATACTAATCACTGATTTGCCTGCTTTACGCAAATCATTGTTTTCGATATGCCATGCACTGAGATAAGACATACCGATGGTTCTTGGATAAAAAGCAAATAAGCTTTCGCGTAAGCGTGCAGAGCTCGGATCATCATGTGTGGCTACACGCTTATGGTGACCTTTATTATGCTCGATGATAAAATGCATGTACTGAGAAGTCAGCAACAGCAGCTTAGCCATGGTCTGCTCTACCCTATTTACTCGATGACCTAATTCATGCGCTACATTAATACCAAAAGCACCACATAATAAGCCCATAGAGAATATTCTGCCGGTGATATCTATCCAATGCAAGCCCTCCTGCTGAAACGAGAAGAGGAACAATACCAAAGCAGCATACTGCAAAGGAACAACCGCATACAGAATCCAGTCGTACACCGCATCTTTTTTGGCCACTTCTTCTTCAGCCGCACTCATGTTTTTAGGATCCGGCTTGATGAATAATTCCAGTGTTGGAATAAATACATATGCATAGAGGATGGGCGCAAAACAGATCCAGCCCTTTCCTTGAAAAGCAAACCACGCCAAGACAAACATCAGGAGTGGCGATAAATATTTAATCGCACGAATAGCCATATCAAATTATTTTAAGCTTCCTGCTTCTTCATAGCAATACGATACAATACAGTACCCATGATGGCGAAGAATGCAACACCTAATAAGAAGTAACCGTTCTCTCCCAGTGACTCGACCAATGAATGTTCCAGATTTACTTTCTTCAAAGCATTGGTGATGGTATCATTGGCAGATAAGAAAGCCACAATCACACCGGCAACAGCACCGCCCGCTACTAAACCCGTTGCAAACAAATTACCCTTACCCAGATCTTCTTCCTCTTCACTCATCACTTTACCTGATTTCTTTTTCTTACCATCTACAATACCTCTGATAGCACCACCAATAAAGATCGGGAGCGTTGTACTCAGAGGCAGGTAAGTGCCTACCGCAAAACTCAGTGCTTTAATACCGCAGAGTTCCATTGTAATGGCAATAGCAGCACCTACGAGTACAAACTGCCAATCGAGGTTGAAGGATAGAATACCCTTCACCAAAGTAGCCATCAGGGTTCCCTGTGGCGCTGGATATTTGTCCGTTCCAATAGCATGCTGAATACCCTGTGCCAATAATTCCTGTGAAGGTGTATCCAAAATTTTCACCGTAGCACCAATGGCGATAGAAGAAACGATGGCACCAATGAACAAAGCAATCTGCTGATACTTTGGTGTAGCACCAACAATATAACCTGTTTTCAAATCTTGAGAAGTAGCACCTGCGTTGGCAGCTGCAATACAAATCATACCGCCTACTACTAACGCCATGGGCTCGTATACTTTACCAGTCCAGCCCACTGCAATAAAGATCAAGCAAGTACCCATCAATGTGGCGATAGTCATACCGCTGATAGGATTATTAGATGAACCAATCAAACCCACAATGCGCGAAGAAACGGTAACGAAGAAAGCACCAAATACCACCACCAGTACACCCAGTACAAGTTTACTGAGAATGCTATCGCCGGGCACTTGCGGCAATACGGTCATCAACAAGATCAGTACTAAACTACCGATGCCCACAATCTTCACAGACAAATCTCTTTCTGTTCTGGCAACACTTGCACCACCACTACCTTCTTTCAATGAACCAATACTACCTCTGAAAGAAGAAATAATTGTTGGTATTGTTTTAAACAAAGTGATGAAACCACCGGCCGCTACTGCACCTGCACCAATTTGTCTGATATACGCACGATAAATCGCCGTTGAATAATCGCTAAACGTATGTGTCACTGGATCCCATCCACCCGGACCGCCCTGCTTATCCAATCCACCCAGATAACCCAGTTTGATCAACTGCAAAGCGATCACATCTGCCGGCACCAATGATGCGAGCAATGGAATGAATACAAACCATGCCAATACACCACCCGCAACTAATACACCAGAAATTTTTGGACCAATGATATAGCCCACGCCCATATACTCAGGCGTAATCTCACCGCTGATTTTGGCAGAGGGATAAAACTTCTGCGCCTGCTTGGTCATGAATGCAGGTGTTTCTGCAATCAGGTGAAATATCTTTTGTAAGAAAGCATACACAAATGCAAAACCCAAACCCTGAAAAGCAGTCTTGGCAAAATCGCCACCCTTCTCACCTGCTTTTAATACAGAGCCGCAAGCGGTTCCTTCGGGGTAAGGTAATACACCATGTTCTTTTACAATCAATGATCTTCTCAAAGGAATCATCATCAATGTACCCAAGATACCACCAAAGATGGCCAGGGTTAAAATGGTCATATAATTGAAGAAGTTGGCGCTGCTGGGTTCTGTGAGGAATAAAAATCCCGGCAAGGTAAATACCACACCGGCTGCAATACTCTCACCTGCAGAACCTGTTGTTTGAATGATATTATTTTCAAGAATCGTGGTTCCTAAAAATTTTCTACCCAGTGTAATCGCAATCACCGCAATAGGAATAGATGCCGATACAGTTAACCCTGCTTTCAAAGCGAGGTATACAGTTGCTGCACCAAAGATGATACCGAAGATGCCACCCATGACGATGGCTTTTACGGTAAATTCTTTCACATTGGCATTATCCGGCACGAAGGGCTGAAATTGCTGTTGTTCTTGAGACATAAACAGTTTTTGGAGTGGTTAGTCAGAAATTGCTTTGTTGGCAAACAAAACTCGTTACTTTCGAATGATTTATAGGTCAAAATACGACATATGTCCGAAATGCACAACGAAACCCCCAAGGGCAAAATGCCCAAATCGGTTCCTTTCATTATTGGAAATGAAGCCGCAGAACGATTCAGCTTTTATGGAATCAGGGCCATCATGAGTACTTTTCTGGTTGCACAGTTTTTCAATCCAACACGCAACCCGGAATTACAGGCAATGGGCGAAGCCAAAGCCAATGAGTTGGTTCACCTCTTTGTCACATTTGCCTACTTCATGCCACTTGTTGGCGGTATTGTTGCCGACTGGTTTTTTGGCAAGTACAAAGTGATCTTATATGTATCTATTCTATACGCAACAGGCAACGTGCTCTTAGCATTTTCTACGCAGAACCTCACCATGTTTTCAGTAGGCTTGATTGTGATTGCCATCGCCGCAGGCGGCATCAAATCCTGTGTCTCTGCCAACGTAGGTGATCAGTTTGATAAATCTAACCAACACCTCATGTCGAAAGTGTATGGATGGTTTTATTTCAGCATCAATGCAGGCTCTGTATTGTCTACCATCTTGATCCCACTTATCTATAACAAATATGGCCCAGAACTGGCATTTGGTATTCCGGGTGTACTTATGTGTATTGCCACCATTATTTTCTGGATGGGCAGAAAGCAATATGTACGTGTTGCCCCTACTGGTGTGAAAAAAGAAAACTTTGTCTTCATTACTTACTCTTATATCAGATGGGCTTTTTCCAACCGCAACGGTAAATCGGTTTGGGAAAAAGTAGGCGAGAAGTATTCTGCTGAAGCCATTGATGGTGTACAAGCTGTATATCGTATTCTTATGGTCTTCGCCTTCACGCCCATCTTCTGGGCACTGTGGGACCAAAACCTATCTGAGTGGGTGTTACAGGCAACCAAGCTCGACAGAAATATATTCGGCGTAGAATTATTGTCTGAGCAAATTCAGACTTTCAACCCGCTGTTTCTGGTGAGCATGATTCCGGTTTGTACTTATTTTATCTTCCCTTTCTTTGAGAAAATCGGACTTAAGCCAACACCCCTGCGTAAGATTGGCGCCGGATTGTTTCTTACCGGATTATCTTTTGTAGTGATCGCATTGATTCAGGAAAACATTGATGCAGGCGGCACCCCTTCTGTATGGTGGCAGATACTGGCCTATTTTATTCTGGCCATTGCAGAAATTCTGGTTTCCATCACTTGTTTGGAATATGCCTATACACAATCACCAAAATCTATGAAGAGCACCATGACAGCACTATACCTACTGGGTGTATCTGTAGGTAATTATTTTGTAAGTGTAGTTAACGGAAGTATTGCCAACAATGGTTTCTTCGCCAAGTATACCGGTGCAGATTATTACTGGCTCTTCATTGGTATCCTAGCTGCTTTCTTCTTACTCTATATCGCCATCGCGAAACGATTGCCGGAAAAGAGTTATGTAAACGAATAAGATCAAGGAGCAGTGCAGACTGCTCCTTTTCTTTTCAGTAGCTTTGCAACCTTATTGATACTTATGAATATCCTTTTACTTGGTTCCGGCGGAAGAGAACATGCACTGGCATGGAAAATGACACAAAGCCATCATTGCGATCAATTATTCATTGCACCCGGTAATCCTGGTACAGCTAGTATTGGTACCAATATCGCTTTGAACATGCTCGACTTTGCAGCGGTGAAAGCTTTCTGCATAAACAATAATATCAGCATTGTGGTAGTGGGACCAGAAGAGCCTTTAGTAAAAGGCATTACAGATTATTTGATGGATGCTACAACAGGTGCATGGAAAGGTTTTGTAGTAGGTCCTTCAGCGAAAGCTGCACAATTAGAAGGCAGTAAAGCATTCAGCAAACAATTCATGCAAAGACACAGTATTCCTACTGCAGCATACGCAGAGTTTACTGCTGCTAATTATGAAGAAGGTAAAGCGTATATCGCTCAACATAGTTTACCCGTTGTATTAAAAGCAGATGGTTTGGCTGCAGGTAAAGGTGTAGTGATAGCTGAAACACATGAAGCAGCATTGCAATGTTTTGACAACATGATTCTACATCAGCAATTTGGTGCAGCCAGCAGCAAAGTGGTGATTGAGCAATTCCTTACAGGCATTGAAGTGAGCGTCTTTGTCTTAACGAATGGTGTGGACTATCAAATCATTGGTCATGCAAAAGATTACAAACGCATTGGTGAAGGTGATACGGGATTGAATACTGGTGGGATGGGTTGTGTAACACCTGTACCATTCATGGATGATGCATTCATGCAAAAAGTAGAATCACGCATCATTCAACCAACCGTCAATGGTATTGCAAAAGAAGGATTGGTGTACAATGGTTTTGTGTTTTTTGGTTTGATGAATGTGCAAGGCGAACCATTTGTGATTGAATACAATTGTCGCATGGGCGACCCTGAAACCGAAGTCGTAATGCCGCGTTTACAAACAGATTTGGTAAGCATGTTTGCAGCAATGGACAATGGCACACTAGCTGATGTGAACATCAATTATCATGATGGTGCATTTGCAACAGTAATGGCAGTGAGTGGTGGTTATCCCGGTGATTATGCAAAAGGAAAAGCCATGGAAATTGGTGAAACAGGAAACAGTATCTTGTTTCACGCAGGCACGGCTATAAAGGAAGACACACTGGTTACCAATGGCGGCAGAGTTATCGCTGTAACAAGCAAGGGCAATACCATTACAGAAGCGGTAAAAGCATCTGCTAAAGCGCTGGAAAATATCCAATTTGAGGGCATGTATTATCGCAGGGATATCGGTTATGAATTTGGCTCCTGAGCCAGATCAGACAAGTCATCTACTGAATCAGCACGGAATCGCCAAAAAAAGTATTCCCAAAGCCGAAACTCCGGCTGTTAATTTCGCCTCAAAGCCCGAAAAATCAATAGTTTCGGCTTTGTAATTGTCATTTATTTCTCACACCTTTGCTGGCAACAGTTGAGAACTATCTAATTAACCATACATGGGCTTATTTAATTTTTTTACACAGGAGATCGCGATTGATCTCGGCACCGCCAACACCCTGATCATCCACAATGAGGAAGTGGTGGTGAACGAGCCATCTATCGTGGCCCTAAACCGTAACAACCCCAAAGAAGTGCTGGCCGTGGGTAAAAAGGCCTTGATGATGCACGAAAAGACCCACGAAAGCATTCGCACTATACGCCCCCTGAAAGATGGGGTGATCGCCGATTTCAACGCCGCAGAACTGATGCTGCGTGAAATGATCAAGATGGTTTACCCCAAGAAACCACTCTTCCCGCCAAGCTGGAGAATGGTGATCTGTATCCCCTCTTCCATCACAGAAGTAGAAAAGCGTGCCGTTCGCGACAGTGCTGAACAAGCCGGTGCCAAAGAAGTATACATGATTCACGAACCTATGGCTGCTGCCCTGGGTATCGGTATCGACGTTGAAGAACCCGTTGGTAACATGATCATCGATATCGGTGGAGGTACTACCGGTATTACCGTAATTGCCCTGGCAGGTATTGTCTGCGACCAAAGTATCCGTATCGCCGGTGATGAGTTTACCGCTGACATTATGGAAGCACTGCGCCGCTACCACAGCTTACTGATTGGTGAAAGAACTGCCGAGCAGATCAAGATTCATGTGGGTGCAGCAATGAAAGACCTGGACAATCCACCAGATGATATCCCTGTTAACGGCCGCGACCTGGTTACCGGTATTCCTAAGCAGATCATGGTTTCTTATCAGGAAATCGCCGAAGCGCTGGATAAGAGCATCTTCAAAATTGAAGAAGCCATCCTGAAAGCATTGGAAACCACGCCGCCCGAGCTGGCTGCCGATATCTACCGGAGAGGTCTGTACCTCACCGGTGGTGGTGCCCTGTTGCGTGGTCTGGACAAGCGCCTCAGCGCCAAGATCAAACTGCCTGTTCATGTAGCAGACGACCCGCTGAAGAGCGTGGTTCGTGGTACCGGTATTGCCCTGAAAAACTATCAGCGATTCCCCTTCATCATGAAATAATCTAACAGGCTGCGCTTAGCAGCCTGTTGAATAAAGGCTCTCTGTGAAGAACATATTTCTGTTCATACGTCGCTACTTCATCTTTCTCAGCTTCTTAGTGCTGCAGATCATCTGCATCGTTACGCTGAGTACCTATAGCCGTACACATGAAGCCTTTTTCTCTACTGCCGCCAATGAAGTAACCGGCAGAATCAATAGCCAGTACAGCGGCGTCAGCACTTATTTTAACCTGAAAGAAACCAATCGCCAGCTGGCTGAAGAAAATGCCCGCCTGCGCAATATGCTGGCTCAGAATTTTCAAGCGCCCGACAGCAGTGTTACACAATCAACCGACTCCAGCTATCGCGATAGCACTACCCGCTATAGAAAATTCACTTACTTACCCGCTCGTGTTGTAGGCAATTCTGTGAGCTTACCTGCCAACTACCTCACTTTAGAAAGAGGCAGCAAACAAGGGGTGGAAAAAGGTATGGCCGTAACCGGACCACAAGGTATTGTGGGCGTGGTAGTAGCGGTGAGCGAGAACTATTCCAAAGTAATGAGCTTGCTGAACCGCAACAGCAAAGTAAGCTCTATGCTTAAAAAAGACAATGTTACCGGCAGTGTGGAATGGGATGGCAATGACCCCTCTTACCTCACTTTGAAAGGCATACCCAGAAGCGCCAAAGTGGTAAAGGGTGATACCGTATTAACAAGTAACTACTCTGCCAACTACCCATCACATCTGATGGTAGGTACTGTGGCCGCTGTTAATTCAGATCCGGCCACCAATTTCTACACCATCAAGGTAAAAACCGCGACCAATTTCTTCAGCATACAATTCGTGACCATCATTGCCAATAAATTGTACAATGAGCAAACAGAACTGGAAAACCAACAATTAAGGAATCAATGAGCAGTCTGCTGAAAAATATCATCCGCTTCATCCTGTTCATCTTCCTGCAGGTATACGTACTGAACGAAGTACCACCCCTGCACCAGTTCATTGTACCCTATCTCTATTTCTTATTCATCTTGTGGTTGCCTTACTCACTAGGCAGATTCGGTTTATTGATCTTGAGTTTTGCCTTTGGCATGACGCTGGACTATTTCACCGGCACGCCGGGATTACATGCAGCACCTTGTACCCTCATTGCCTACCTGCGTCCATTCTTGCTAAACTTACTGATACCACAGGAAGGCAAGGAGCAGAGCTACGCTGAACCTAGTCCGAAAAGTATGGGTTGGGCACCTTACGCATTGTATGCGGGCTTACTCACTTTCGTTCACCACTTTTACCTCGTATTGATTGAGTGGCTGCAGTTTGGCGACTTCCTCTATTTCCTCGGAAAAGTAACCGGCACTACCCTCATCAGCCTACTGCTGATTTTGGTATCTGAGCTTATCTTCTTCAGAAAAGCCAAGTACCGCACAAACGCCGCTTAGGTTTTACACATTTTTAGAAAAAACATTTCTGCAATACCACACTACATGCAACATCTTTGCGTTAGTAGACTAATCTCCGCATTCGTACCGTTTTACTCCAGTTATGCCGGCATTTAATCAAAGTAGAAGTATGGTGATCCGACTCATCTTCGGATCCGTTTTCGTGATCATTGTGCTGCAGCTGATCAACCTGCAAATCTTTTCTACCAAATACAAACTGGCAGCAGACAACAATGCCTTCTACCGCAAAGTTATCTACCCTGATCGCGGTATCATTTTCGATCGAAAGAAAAAAGCCATTCTAGAAAACACCATCAGTTATGACCTGGTGGTAACACCTTCAGAAGCTAAGGGAACAGATACACTCGGTTTGTGTCAGCTCCTAGGCATCGATACAGCTGAGTTTAAAAAACGCATGCGCGATGTGATCTTCAAAAACTCTTATGTAAGACCAAGCGTTTTTGAAGCACTACTTTCTCCTGAAATGTATTTCAAGCTATCGGAAAATATGTACCGTTTTCCGGGCTTTGTATTGAATGAACGTTCTATTCGTTCCTACCCATATAAGACTGCGGCACACGTATTAGGCTATATTGGAGAAGTAGATACCAACTTTCTGAAAAAGCATCGTGATGAGGGTTATGAAATGGGCGACTATGCCGGCCTTGCGGGATTAGAGCGCACTTACGAGACTGTGTTGATGGGACAAAGAGGTATCAAACGATTTATCCGCGACAACAAAGGCCGTATTCAAGGCTCTTGGGAAAATGGTTTATTTGATACTGCTGCTGTAGCAGGCCGTAACCTCTATACCGCAATGGATGTAGAGATACAGCAGATGGCAGAGAAAATGCTCACCAACAAAATTGGTAGTGCTGTAGCCATCAATCCCAAAACCGGTGGCATTATTGCGATGGCATCCGGCCCGTCTTATGATCCCAATCTCTTAACCGGTAGTACGCGCAGAAGAAATTTCAGCCGTATGTTCCTCGATACTGCCAAGCCTTTGTATAATCGTGCAATCAAAGGACAATATCCGCCGGGCTCTACGTTCAAACCCATGGGCGCCATCATTGCATTGGACGAGGGCATCATCGGTCCATCCTTCGGTGTAGGCTGCGGCGGCGCCTATTATGGTTGTGGTAGTGTACGCGTGGGCTGCACGCACAAAAACGCTGGTCACGCATCCAACCTGCGCGATGCATTGGCCAACTCTTGTAACTCTTACTTTTCGCATATCTATCGCATGGCTATCGACAATCCAAGATTGCAAGGCAAACATGCAGGATATCTGAAGTGGAAGGAATATGTGAACTCATTTGGTCTCGGTGTGAAACTGGGCATTGACTTACCTTCTGAAGACAGGGGCAGTATTCCTGATACCGGCAGATACAATCGCGACTTCGGTAATGACCGCTGGGGTAGTTGCTTCAACCTCACCTTAGGTATTGGTCAGGACCGAATGACGGCTACGCCGCTGCAGCTTGCAAACATGATGTGCGTGATCGCGAACAAAGGTTATTTCTATACACCGCATTTGGTAGATTCTATCGAACGCGAAACGGCTGAAGACAAAGCCATGATGCAGAAGTATCGCGACAAACATGAAGTAACCCATATTCCAGACACCACTTTCCAAATCATTCATCGTGCGATGCAGGATGTAACGGAACGCGGTACAGCAACGAATGCCAGAATTGAAGGCATTAATATGTGTGCAAAAACAGGTACGGCACAAAACCCACACGGTAAAGACCACTCCATCTTTGTCGCATTTGCACCAAGAGAAAATCCGCAGATCGCCGTGGCTGTAGTAGTGGAGAATGCAGGCTTCGGTTCTACATGGGCTGCACCCATTGCCTCGCTGATGATTGAAAAATATTTGCGTGATACTTTATCGCAAAGAAGATTGGCTGAAGTAGATCGTATTAGTAATGCTGATCTACTACCTATCGCTATCAAAAGATGGTATCAGCGTAAAGATTCTATCCGCTTAGCCAAACAACAAGCAGCTATCGACGAAAGCGCGCAGGTTGAAAGCAAGCAGGAAGACAGAAAAGTAACTTTTGATCCAGAAACCGGCACTAGAACAGACGGCCCTGCAAAAGATAGCGCTAAGCCAAAGCAGCAAACGCCCATGCTTAGACCGGATGATAAAAAGAATGCCCTTAAAAAAGCGACGACCAATACCAGAAGATGAGCAAACAGCAACGCAGCATATCACAAGGCATTGATTTTACAGTTGTATGGCTATACGCTAGCCTTGTAGTCATTGGTATTCTTTGCATTTTCATGGTAGAATATCGCCAAGGCACTGATTGGTTTGAAGCTTTTATTGGCGGAAAAACCAATTATAGTAAGCAGCTCATCTTTGCCGGCTTTTGCGCTGTGGTGGCCACTTTCATCATTCTTACCGATAGTAAACTCTTTACCGCTTTTGCCAATTTGATGTATGCCTTCGGTATACTCTTGATGATCGCCACATTTGTGATTGGTAAAAACATCAATGGTTCTAAAAGCTGGATTCCGCTGTTTGGCGGCTTTAACCTGCAACCCGCAGAAATGTGTAAAATCTTTGCTGCATTGGCACTGGCAAAGTTTTTGGCCCGACAAGAAACAGACTTCACCAAACTGCGCTCTCAATTAATTGGTGGCGCAATTGCACTGGCGCCCGCTGCACTATCCATCTTTCAAAATGAAACAGGTTTGGCATTGGTGTATTTCTCATTCTTCATGGTAATGTACAGAGAAGGCTTGCCACCTGCTATGCTAGTGATTGGTTTTTCATTTGGCGCACTCGTTGTTGCCACACTCTTGCTGGAACCCAATACACTGGCCACCATACTCACTATCATTGCAGCGTTCTCGTGGTATATTCTCAGAAGACAAATCCGTAAAAACAAACGCATACTGGCATTGATTGTAGCGTTATGGTTTGTTTGTGTAGGCGTACAGCGTTTTGCAGTGCCCTATATCTTCAATAATGTGTTACAATGCTATCAGAGTACGCGTATTTATAGCATGGTGGGTAAGGATTACGACTGTACCCAAAATGCACATGCTGCAAAGCGCACAGATAAACCGGCTAAAAAGCCTGATGATTACAACGTACGACAGAGCAAGATTGCCATAGGTTCTGGCGGATTTTTAGGCAGAGGCTTTTTGAAAGGCACACAAACAAGGGGTAAATATGTACCTGAACAACACACCGACTTCATTTTTACTTCACTAGGTGAGGCATTCGGGTTTGTTGGTAGCTTTATTTTCCTTGCCATTTATTTCTTCCTACTCTGGCGGATTATCACCATTGCAGAAAGGCAACGAAGTACATTTAGCAGAGTATACGCCTATAGTGTAGCCAGCATTCTTTTCTTCCACATTGCGGTAAACGTCTGTATGACCATTGGTTTATTCCCCATCATTGGTATTCCGCTGCCTTTAATCAGTTATGGTGGTTCTTCCTTGCTCACATTCACTATCCTCATCTTCATTCTATTAAGATTGGATGCCGACAGGCAAATGGTTTTGCGTTGATTCAGCTTTTCTGCTGAAATTCGCGCCATGCAAATCATTCCCCTGTCTGAAGGTTCATTTACAATTGATAAAACCAAGGTCTTTGTTCCATTCGATACTAGTAAGGAGCAACTGAATGATCGCCCCATTGGCAGTTTGCTTGTAGAGGTTCAGCCGTTTCTTGTTATCACCAAAAGAGATGTGATCTTATTGGATACGGGCTTAGGCTATAACTTGGCTGATGGTCGCCCACAGATTTACCACAACCTCGAAAAAGCCGGCATCAATCCGGCACAGGTCACTAAAGTGTTGATGAGTCATTTGCACAAAGACCATGCAGGCGGCATTACTTACACCGATGCACAAACGGGTGAGCATTTTATCAGCTTCCCTTATGCTACCTATTTTGTGCAAAGAAGAGAATATGATTATGCTATGGGCATAGGCAGCGCATCATATATCACTAAAGATTTTGAATTACTAGATGAGTTCAGCAAAGTAATCTGGCTGCATGAAGATATTGGTACGATTGATGGTTATATACGCTATGAACTCACACAAGCACATAGCCAATACCATCAGGTATTTTGGATTGAAGAAGATGGCGCTACCATTTTCTTTGGTGGTGATGATGCGCCACAGTTGCAGCAAATGAAAAGTCGCTTTGTAGCCAAATATGATTTCAACGGCAAGAAATGTATGGAGCTAAGACAACAGTGGTGGGAACAGGGAAATCAACAGCATTGGACTTTTTTATTCTACCACGATATTCAATCGCCGGTGTACCACAAATAAAAAACCTTCCCGGAGGAAGGTTACTGATCCATGTGCATATATAAGTTCTCGAGGTTCGATTAATTGCCGCCTTGCTTACCACCGCGGAAAGGTCTGGCACCACCGGGACCACCCATACCATCGCGCAGTTGACGGCGTTTTTGCCATTCTTCGCGCATCATCATACCAAAGTTTTTATCGCATTGAAAAACCTTATTGGCCCTAGCTTCATCGTTGAATACTTTACCAAACTCGCCGCGGTACTGCTTTCTTACATTCAATACTTTTTCTTCAAAAGCCAATTCGTCTGATCTGTTCTCTCTGCGTGCACGCTTTACTTCATCCATGTACTTGTTATAGACTGGCCAGAATCTTTGCGCTTCTTCTGCACTTAAACCAAGTTGCTTAGTCATATAAGCAATCTTGATGGCTTCTATGGAATGGCCGGGGCCTGCGGGACCGGGCTCCTGAGCTGTTGAAAGGGTAATACCCATCGCCCATACCATCCACACCAATAGTATCTTTTTCATTTTATGGGTTTTAGGAGTTCTTTTTATTAATAACGGGATTATCATTCACAAAATTACTAAGTTCTTCATCTGAGATAATTTGCAAATCATTACTCTCCAGATTTCCAGATTCTACTACTACATCAGAACCACTTAAAGAGGCCTGCACCTCCATATACTCAATCAGGGCTTCATCAGATAAGCTCTTTACAGCTGCCTGAGCGTCGATGGATTCATATTGCTTATAATCTAAAGATTGAGGGTTTTGGTCTGTAAACAAAAACGCTGCTGTCACCAAAACACCCATGGTAACTGCCGCAACTGCCATCTGCATCCAGCGTCTAGAACTACCCATTTTCACCACCTTAGCTGCGGGAGCGGGTACAGACAGCTGTTCAAAATAACTAACCGGAACAGTATAAACCGGGGCTTTACTGATGGTATTGAGCAAGGGCGCAACGGCGTCCAACTCTGCCGCTACTTCATTTTGGCCCGCTTTAATCTTAGCCAAGATCATATTCGGCAGGGCATCAAAATAGCAGACAGGACTTGAATAAATAGTTGATTTAGATTCAGTTAAATGAATTTTCATCAGCACATTTGCCGATACATCATCAAAATAACCCTGAGGCAAAGTATAAGGCATTGCACTACTGAGTGCAGCCAGTTCAGGGGCTATTTCTTGTAATTCCTGCAATATGTGTTTACCCTTGTTCATTGTTTGTCTACTCTAAGACTATTTTCTGCTAACTGCGTTTAATGGTTCTTGATAAAGTCCTCAATTTTCTTAGCCGCATGGTGGTAGCTGGCTTTCAAAGCCCCCTCGCTCGTATCCAGTACCCGACTCATTTCTTCATAGGGCATCTCATCATAATACCTAAGGGTAAACACAACTCGCTGTTTTTCAGGTAATTGCTGAATTGCTAGCTGTAGTTTCCACTCTAATTTATTGGCATCAAAATTCTCGGATGCCTTCACCTGCTCACTCAAGCCCTCCTGAACATCTTCAAAACTCACGGCAGATCTTTTTTTCTGCTGCTCTAAGAAACTTAGACATTCATTTGTAGCAATACGATAAAGCCAGGTATAAAGCTGACTATCTTCCCGAAAGTTTTCCAGTCCGTTCCAAACTTTGATGAACATATTCTGCAACACATCATTGGCATCTTCATGCTCTACCACCAGTCGGCGGATATGCCAATACAGCCTTTCCTGATACTTTTTGATCAGTTCTGTAAAAGCCCGCTCCTTGGTTTGAGCTACTTTAAATTGTTGCAGTAATGCACGGTCCTCCGTATGCATGCAGGGTAGTTGTATCGCTTGGATGGAATTTTATTACAGTGGTTTAATCATCAAAGTGAAACAGCTGTACCTGTAGCAACAACCATTAGCATACTACCGTTAGCGCCAATGGTTTCAAAATCAAGGTCAATGCCCACAACAGCATTCGCACCTAAAGCAGCTGCCTTTTGCTGCAACTCATTCATGGCATGCTGACGGGCTTCTTCAATCACTCTTTCATAAGTACCGCTGCGTCCGCCAACAATATCGCGGATACCCGCAAACAAGTCTTTAAAAAGGTTAGCGCCAATAATGGCTTCGGCCGTAACGATGCCTTTATACGATTGAATAGGTCTGCCTTCGATAGTATTCGTTGTAGATAGTATCATATGATTGATTTTAATAAGTTCTTCCTAAGGTATCACAAATTGCTTTCAAAATAGACGCAGCATCATGCGCATCTTGTCCTTTCTCCCATAACATCACCCCACTGGCCTGTGTTTTGGCCAACATGGCTTTACGTTTGACAGTAGCTGTGCCGTTATAGTAAATGGTATAATTACTAAACCCTGTAACACTCACCCTAGCGGAATCAGTAGATGGATTTCCGCCCTGTGCTAGGATGGCTGCATAAGACAACACCGTTCCTGTTTGTGTAATACCGCTGGGTCTGCCATAAGCAGGAACGCCAAGCACTGCTTTTGCTGCAGGCATACCCCTTGTTTTTACCCAATAATCAATGGCTGTTTGTGCTAATGCAAGATCGCTGTGATGCCTGAATGCGATGGTAGTACTAAAATCATCATACGCCATAATGTTGAAGAAGTCTACATAATTACCGGTCCATAATTCATTGCGAATAGCATCGCGTACTGCGCCGGCATATTTTCCTGATGTGATTGCACTACTCAAATAATAACGCGCATTGGTATGACAGCTATCACCAAGTTCTTTCATAAATGCGGTATATGTTATATCTGTTCCATCGTCTGTTCTTGGATATTCCCAATCAATATCCACCCCATCCAACTGATATGTACGCAAGGCTTGCATGATATCCCGTACAAAGTTGGTTCTGCCCGATGCAGCTGCAGCCATATTCCTGAAATCAGATGGATTGCCTGAGATGCTGAGAAAAATCTTCGCATTGTTGGCTTTTGCCTTGGTGATGACAGCGCTGAATGTTCCCGGTGCTGCAATGGAAAGCGATCCGCTGAGCGTAATATTCCCAAAAGCATAGTTGATTACATTACACATGCGAAATTTTTGATCAGGAACCAAAGCGGGATCTCTGTAAGAAGGAAAATAACCCACCACATAAAAGCCTAAAGATGGCGGTGCACTAATGGTGTTATTATTGTTTCCACCTCCAGTAGCTGATGGCTGATTGTTTGTCTTTTTACATCCAACAAGCAATAAAATTATAGCGGTAAAAAGCAGGCTGCCGTGATTTCGAAAGTTCATGCATAAATGTAGCCCATAAGGCCGAATCATGATAAGAATCAGGGATGATTTCATGATTTTAGTTGGCTTTACATCCACGCTTAATCAGTAGGTTTGCTCCTTATAAAATTTGCGATATGAAAAAACTACTGGTTTCGTTTGCATTTGTGCTGACGATTTTCCGCAGCTATGCAGATGAAGGAATGTGGCTCCCATTGCTACTCGGCGAGCAAGTGTACAAAGACATGTTGAAAAGAGGCTTGAAGTTAAAGCCCGAACAATTGTACAGTATCAACAAAGCCTCTATTAAAGACGCTATCGTCATCTTTGGTGGTGGATGTACTGGCGAAATTGTGAGCGATCAAGGCTTACTCTTTACCAACCACCACTGCGGTTACGGCGCTATCGCTGCTGCATCTACTGTAGAAGCAAATTATCTGCGCGATGGTTTCTGGGCCAGCGACAAAACCAAAGAGATCGCTTCTAAAAACCTGAGCGTAAGCTTTCTGAACAGAATTGAAGATGTAACTGCTAAAGTGATGGATGCATTGGGCAATACAACTGGTGCTGAAAGAAACCAAAAGTTACAAGCTGTTACTGCTGAATTAGTAAAAGCTGCAACCGGCGGTGATGAATTCAAAAATGCTGTTGTTGCCAGCATGTTTAAGGGCAACCAGTACTTTCTTTATGTATATGATATTTTCAAGGATGTACGTTTGGTAGGCACTCCTCCTGAAAGCATTGGTAAGTTTGGTGGTGATACCGACAACTGGGAATGGCCAAGACATACCGGCGATTTCTCTGTTTTCCGTGTATACATGAGCAAGGAGGGCAAGCCTGCGAACTACAGCGCAGACAATGTGCCTTATAAGCCTAAGCATTTTTTACCCGTAAGCATCAAAGGATTCAAGGATGGTGACTACTCCATGATCTTTGGTTATCCTGGCAGCACCAACCGTTATGAAACCTCTTACGGTGTTAAGCTGAGCACTGATATCAACAACCCAACATTGGTGAAGCTGCGCGACATGCGCCTCAAATACATGTTTGAGGAAATGAAGAAGAGCGAAGCAACCAAACTACAGTTGGCTTCTGAATATGCTAGCATCGCCAACTACTGGAAGTTTTATGATGGCGAGACCAAGCAGTTACTGAAGTTTGACACCTATGGCGAGAAACAAAAAGCTGAAGCAGCATTCATCAGCTGGGCTAAGGGCAAACCTGAGTATGAAAATATTTTCGCTGATTACGAAAAGAACTACAACGAGTGGCGCCCTTATGCTGCGCAAAGACAGTATATGGTAGAAGGCATCACCGGTTGCCGCCTGATTGGCGCAGCTGCAGCATGGCAGAATATCGAAGCCTTACTGAAACGCAAGGATTACAAGCCCGAAGAATTGGATCGTGTATTGAGAGCAGCTGATGCAGGCCGGAAAAATTATTTGGCAAACTACAACCTAAAAGCGGATCAAAACATTCTCGCTTCTGCGGTGATGATGTTCTACAGCGATATTGACAAGAGCCAGCATCCGGAGGGATTCTACGATGGCCTATTCAAGCAGTACAACAGCATCGAAGCTAGTCCTTACAAAGCTTTTGCTGCGGATGTCTTCAGTAACAGTATGATGACCGACAATAGCAAGTGGGCTGCCTTCATGGCAAAACCCAATCTAGATGCACTGATGAACGATCCTGCATACAAAGTAGTGAGCGCATTCATTAAGAACTTCAACAACAAGTATGCAGCTAAGTTTGCCGCATTTACTGCCAAGAACAATGATTTGGGCAGACTATACATGAAGGGTATCATGGAAATGAATCCAGAAAAAGTGAAAATGATGTACCCTGATGCCAATTTCACTATGCGTGTTTCTTATGGTAACATCAAGAGCTATCAGCCAAGAGATGCCGTGAAATACGATTTTGTCTGCACCATGAACGGTGTAATGGCCAAATACAAACCAGGCGACTATGAATTTGACCTGCCTGCCAAGTTTGTAGAACTCTGGAAGAACAAGGATTATGGCCAATATGCTGATCCAGTGTATAAGGATGTGGTTGTAAGCTTTATCACCACCAATGATATCACTGGTGGTAATTCTGGCAGCCCTGTTATTGATGCTAATGGTAATCTACTAGGTTTAGCCTTCGATGGTAACTATGAAGCACTCAGCCATAAACTTGCTTTTGACAAGGACCTCAACCGTACTATTTGTGTAGATGTACGCTATGTTTTATGGTGTATTGAAAAATTGGGCGGTGCTAAACACATTGTTGATGAATTGAAGTTGGTAAAATAAATTTGTCTATACATTCAGCAAAAAGCTGTTACGATTCGTAACAGCTTTTTTTATTCCTACACTTAAATATTGCGTATTTTAGGAAGCAAGCAATCATTTTATGCCAACCACCTCCATTATTGCTTTTCAAAAGCAGGTGGCGGAGAAGTATATTATCTACAATAGCCTCTTCTCTGCTCTTCCTTATTCAGGCGTTGCCAACGCAGGCACCTTGTTACCGTTATTGTTACAACAATGTCAATCGGGTTATGAATCCGCAAAATCACCAGCTGATATCATCAATCATTTTTTTGCAACACATACCAAACTAAATACACTGCAGGAAAAACTTGACTCTCTTTTCAAATTCGTACAATATATCGAACGTCAGGTGGTGTTATTTGATGCGATAGAAGATGCGGCATTCACTAGCGTGAATAATGTCTCAGGTGATGGTAGTATTAAGAACCTGATGCAGCAGGTTAAGTTTCTAAAAAAAGAAGACAGCCTTAGAAACAAGCTGAAAAAATTTCGTGTAAGAATTGTTTTGACAGCCCACCCCACGCAGTTCTACCCAGCCAATGTATTGGGCATTATCCATGATTTGGGTGAAGCCATTGCAAAAAATAATTTTCAAACAATTGGAGAATACATTCAACAGCTAGGCATTACGCCTTTCTTCAACAAAAAACAACCAACGCCATACGACGAAGCTATCAACCTCATGTGGTATTTAGAAAACATCTTTTACCATGCTTGCGGAGATATCTATACCCAAATTGTCACAGATATTTTCGATGGACAATACGAAGAAGAAAACCCTTTTATAGAATTAGGTTTTTGGCCTGGTGGCGATAGAGATGGCAATCCATTTGTTGATGCAAAAACTACTTTGCAAGTAGCTGAGGCACTAAGAAGAGCCATCATGGTTTGCTATTACCGCGATATTCGAAAACTGAAGCGTAGACTCACTTTCTCCGAAATTGACATGCACATTACACAACTGGAGAAAGACCTCTATGAAAATGTATTTCAGGCCTCAGAAAGCACACACATTACGAAAGCATATTTATTAGATAAGCTGAATACCATCAGTAGCATACTTACAGAGAAACATTTTGGCTTATTTAAAATTCATCTGGATAAACTCATCCACAAAGTAAAAATTTTCGGAACCCATTTTGCTGCATTAGATATTAGGCAGGATAGTCGGGTACACCAAAAAACCATTCAAGCCATTGACCAGACTTTAAAAGAAAATAGCCTACCTGCACTTTTACCCAACAATTATGATACGCTTTCAGAAGCGGAAAAAATACATTGCTTAAATGCGATAAACACAGTTGTTAACCCAACAATCATTCAGGATAAACTTTCCAGAGACACACTGGAAAGTATTTGTGCCATTAAAGAAATTCAACGCTTGAATGGCGCAGCTGGCTGTCACCGCTATATCATTAGCAATTGTCAGTCTGCTTTACACGTAATTGAAGTGCTAACTTTATTCCGAATAGCAGGCTTCAGAGATGGCCACATGGAAGTAGACATTGTACCGCTTTTTGAAACCATCAGCGATTTGGCACAGTCGGCACAAATCATGGAGCAATTGTATACAACACCATCCTATCTAGCACACGTACAATACAGAAACCAGCAGCAAACAATTATGCTTGGTTTTAGTGATGGCACCAAAGATGGTGGCTATCTACAGGCGAACTGGAGTATCAACACAGCCAAAGAAGTATTAACAGCCGTTTCTAGAAAATACCAGATTGTTACCAAATTTTTTGATGGCAGAGGTGGCCCTCCATCACGAGGTGGAGGCAGAACACACCAGTTCTATGCTTCACTAAGTAATGAAATAGAGAATGAAGAGATACAACTGACTATCCAAGGACAGACAATCACCTCTAATTTTGGCACCAAAGCTTCTGCCAGATACAATATTGAGCAATTGCTTAGTGCGGGATTAGGTAATAAAATTTTTGCTAGTAAACAGCAGATTAGTATTCTAGACAGAGAAGTCTTGAATAAAATGAGCCAGATTAGTTATGATGCTTATTGCTCGCTTAAACAAGATCCGCAGTTTTTAGCCTATCTGCAGAAATTCAGTCCGATTCTTTTCTACGGCAAAAGCAATATTGCCAGCAGACCAACCTCTCGAAAAAGCAATACATTGTTGCAGTTGGAAGACCTTAGGGCTATTCCATTTGTAGGCAGCTGGACGCAGATGAAACAAAATGTGCCAGGCTTTTATGGACTAGGTACAGCACTAATGCAATTAAAACAAGCTGGTCTCTGGGAAGATGCGAAAGAAGCTTATCAAAATACCCCTTTCTTCAGAACATTGATCAATAACAGCATGATGAGTATGCTGAAATGCTATTTCCCTGCAACACAATACATTCAGCAAGACCCTGAATTTGGTCAATTCTGGAAAAAAATTGAACAAGAGTATACGCTTACCGAAAAACTGGTATTGGAACTGGCAGGTATGCAACAACTGATGGAAGATGATACTGCAGGCAATGCTTCTATCAAAATGCGAGAGAATATCGTGCTGCCGCTGCTAACCATACAACAATATGCCTTACAACTGCTGCAAGACAAATCCATCACTGCTGATCAACAAACTACTATAGAAAAATTGATCACCAGAAGTATGTTCGGTATTATCAATGCAGCTAGAAACGCAGTTTAATAAACATGACATACCAAAAAGTCTTAACTTTATAGTACCCCAATGTTCGCCTGCACACAAACCAATGTGTATGATAAACCTAATTATTGCAGACGACCACCAAAAATTCAGATCCTCATTAGCCGACTACTTGAGTAGTATCCCGGGCTATAGGGTTATTGCCGAAGCTTCCAATGGCAAACAACTGATTGAAGCTGTAGAAGCGCAAAAAGAACTATCTCCATTTGTGATCATGGATGTACACATGCCCGAAATGGATGGTGTTACAACAACTTCGTATTTATCAAAAAAGATAGCAGGTGCCAAAATCATTGGCATGTCGGTATCAAACGACTTCAACCATGTTATCAGGATGATGCGTGCAGGGGCTAAAGGGTTTATCTGGAAAAGTTCGCTGAGCGATTGCATCACAGAAGCGATTCAAAAAATAGAATCGAACGGCATATATACAGACCCCTGTTTTGCTGGAGAATTGGAGCAATACGTAAGAGAGAATGGGGAGCCATCACAATGGAAAAAACTCGACTTTACGGAACAACCAGAACAAGCAGCCATCATACCAAAAGCTTCTTCAGGTTTTCGTACTTTCCTCAAGAAATTATTTAAATAATTTATTAAGCATTATCCTTCCATGCCCATAAATGCAGACAAGCGTAAGTTCTGAATGGTTTCCATTTTCCAGCAATTTTTTGCATGGCAAGTTTTAACTGCTTTTTATCCGAAGCATCTAGTCGATAACACTTGATCATCGCTTGCTGAATACCCAAATCATCCACAGCAAATACATCTTCCCTACCCAAGCTAAACATTAAGAGCATTTCAACAGTCCATCTGCCTACTCCTTTGATCTGAGTCAACAATTCAATCACGGCAGTATCATCCAGCTTTTTCAGCTTACTATCAGTAATACCATGCTCCAAACAAAATGCAGCTACATTTTTTACGTACTGTACTTTGGCATTACTCAAGCCAATGCTACGCAGTGTTGTATCAGGCGTAGCCAATACTGCAGCTGCTTTAGGTTCTTTACCAGCATACAAATTCAAAAACCGCTGATAAATTACTGCAGCTACTTTGGTACTTAGTTGCTGACTCATGATACTAGCCATCAATCGTAGAGGTATATTTTTCCTACGCTTCAGCGTAAAAGCAGACTCACCCAGAATAGCAGCCAGCTTTTTATCTTTTTGCAGATGCAATACATAACTCATTGAGTTAAGGTAAGTAATTTGCAGGCGTGGAAAGACATGTTCAGATTACAGCAGATGGCTCCGCTACAATCGCTATCCCTGCTATGCAGGTAACCTATCACAGCAAACATGGTGCAGTGCAGGAAAGTATGCATGTATTTATTCAAGCAGGACTAACATGGATGATTGAAAAAGGAATAAGTCATATCCGCATCTTCGAAATGGGTTTTGGCACAGGTTTGAATGCACTGCTGACAGTTGAATACGTCGAATCAAGACCCATCAACATTACATATTACAGTGCAGAAGCATTCCCCTTAACAACTACAGAATGTGCCAACTTAAACTATACGAATCAGGCAGTGCTTCAGCAATTACACAACACCCCGTGGAACGAAGCAAGCGCCATCACTTCCAACTTTACCCTGCATAAGCTTCATGCTAGTTTAGACGCCTGTACTATTGACGAACCTATTGACCTGATATACTACGATGCATTTGCACCCAGTGCACAGCCAGGTTTATGGACAGAATCCATATTTGCAAAACTCTTTCATTGGACGGTACCGGGAGGTATATTAGTTACGTATTGCAGCAAAGGAGATGTACGTCGCGCCATGCAGGCCGCCGGCTGGATTGTAGAAAAGATACCCGGACCACCAGGCAAAAGAGAAATGGTACGTGCACATAAGCCCGCGTGATTGGCGTATATTAGGGAATGAAACCATTTTTACTCGGTATTTGCTTACTGTTTAGTTGCAACATTTTTGCACAGCACGATCAAGACGAAATTGCTATTAGAAACTTACTGGATGCTCAAACCAAAGCATGGAATAATGGCGATGTAACCAATTTCATGAAAGGTTATTGGGAAAGCGATAGTCTCATGTTTATTGGCAAATCCGGCCTCACTTATGGCTGGCAACAAACACTCAATAATTATAAAAAAGGTTATCCTGATACTGCTGCCATGGGCAAACTCAGTTTTGACATTAAGAAAGTACAGCGCATTGCTGCTGATCACTTTTTTGTGGTAGGAAAATGGATGCTAACAAGAAGTATCGGAAACCTGAGTGGCCATTATACCCTATTGCTGAAAAAGATTAAAGGACAATGGGTAATTATCGCCGATCACAGCAGCTGATGTAATATTTCTACTTAAGCTGCTACCAACTTGATACTAAATATTGAAATATGATTCTTATGATTCTTGGCATACTGCTCTTCATTGTAGCGGGTGCCATCTCTAAAACAAGGGAAGAATTCCGCAAACTAGCGAATGGCCTGCGCATTGGCTCCTTCGTGATAATTATACTAGGTGTGCTTACTTCCTGTATTAAGCAGATTGATGCGGGCGAGATTGGTGTACAATCCATTTTTGGTAAGGTGAAAAATGAGGTACTGACCAGTGGTCTGAACCTAGTAAACCCATTGGTTACCGTACGCTCTGTGGATATTAGAACGCAAAACTATACCATGAGTGGCGTGCATGATGAAGGCGATAAATCAGGCGATGATGCTATTCGCGTGCTTACTTCAGATGGATTGGAAGTTATCATTGATCTTACCGTACTATACCGCGTAGTAGGTTCCGAAGCACCACGTATTGTTCGTGAAACAGGTCTTGATTACAAAGACAAGATTGTGCGTCCATTAACGAGAACCAAGATTCGTGATAATGCCGTGTATTATACTGCGATTGATTTGTACTCCAATAAACGTGATCAATTTCAAACACGTATTTTCAAAAGTATTGAAGACGATTTCAAAAAACGTGGTTTGATTCTGGAACAATTACTGGTAAGAAATATTACCCTTCCTGAGAATGTGAAGAAATCCATTGAAGAAAAAATTAAAGCAGAACAGGAAGCACAAAAAATGGAATTCGTTCTGCAGAAAGAAAAGCAGGAAGCCGAACGTAAACGCGTAGAAGCGCAGGGCATTGCCGATTATCAGCGCATCATCAACACAGGCTTAACCGATAAGCAGATTGAGTATGAACAAATCAAAGCCTTGAAAGAGATCGCCACTTCACAAAATGCCAAAGTGCTCATCATGGGCAATAGCAAAACACCTGTGATAGTAGATAGTAAATCGAATAAATAAGATTGATTCAAATATTCGTGAATAGTCCGCTTCTGGCGGACTATTTCATTTATGGATAGGTCTTGAATACATAACGACGCATCAGGTGATTAAAATAGAGATGCCCGAAGAATACACCCACTACGGAAAACAGAATATCAAGATAGTCAAAGGTTCTGCCAAAGACAGGTATCAATTGTAAGTATTCATTAATGATCACCAGCAGCAAACCAAAACTGCAGGTAAAGTTTAAGTCATGCCTAGTCTCTAAACGAAAGAAGCGCTGAAAAAACCAGCATGCACCAAAGGGTAGCAGAAAAGAACCCAGCAGATTGGGCGCAATACCAAAAACAGGCTTCCAGAATACCGGAATGTGCACAAAAGGCCTGATAATGAACTTAACCATCCAAATGAGCAAAGTGCCTGTGATAACGATATTTTTTGCTTTTAGCTTTAATGGGTGCATGCAGCAACTTTTCAAGTTGAAAATAGGGCTTTCGGTTGATTCGATCCTACCGCGAAGCGGGTATTTTCGATGAAACGGGCTACACGAAAAAAAGTTACTCCATATCTCTGTTCAACGGCTTGCTCCACAAACGGATCACAAACCAGAGATAAGCACTTAGCGAAAGCAGGAAAAACAGGTAAAAACTGATATGCCCCAATCCGATCTTATTCTCAGGGAAAGCATAACCAAACATGATACCCCATGTAGAATTAATGGCCATCCAAAGCAGGCCCAATGACATGGTATTAATGATGCGGATGAAATATTGACGTACCCAGGGTTCCAGAAAATATATTTATAGCATTACAACACACCGTGCGGAATGTTCATTAATCCATACTCTGATTGCTAGCCTTGGCAAGCTTTACCAGCCTGTCGAACTGTGCCGGAGTTAAATCATTGTAGAAATAATACACGGGATCAACAGGTGTGCCATTTCTATGTACTTCATAATGGCAGTGCGGGCCAGTACTCTTACCGCTATTGCCCACATAACCGATTACTTCGCCACGTTTTACGCGCTGGCCCACTTTTGCCTTGGTGCGTACCATGTGTGCATAGAGTGTTTCGTAACCATAGCCATGATAGATGACTACGTTAATACCATAACCACCTGTATTAAATCCGGATTCACGCACCACACCATCTGCGGTAGCATAAATAGGCGTACCAATGGGCGCTGTAAAATCCAAACCCTTATGCATCCTCGTATCCTTGTACACCGGATCAACACGATAACCAAAGCCTGAAGCAATTCTATTTAAATCTCGGTTACTTACTGGTTGAATAGCCGGAATGGCGGCCAGCAATTTCTCTTTGTTACGCACCATATCCTCAATCTCGCCATAACTCTTGGTTTGATACGCCACACGCATACTTAGCTCATTCAGTTGAGCGGTCATACTTTTCACCAACTCGGTCTCGCCCATAGATTGCACCAACTTCACCTCTTTCTTTTTCTCAATTTCCTTTACACGAGCACTATCCGGAATGGGGTCTGCTTCAAAGATGGAGCGGTATACACTGTTATCGCGGTTCTCCAACTCATCCATCTGTAATTCCAATTGCTTGGCACGCTCCACAAGAACAGCATAGTTTTCTTTCAAGTCTTCATTCTCCTGACGGAGGAGTTTTTCTTTAGGAGAATCAATATATCGGAAGGCAATTAATACGATGATAATACCCGTTACAATAGAAGCGGCAATAAACCCAAACAGCTGCAACAGGCGCACCCGAAGCGGTGTCTCCAGCTTCTCGAAGCGCATGGAATGTGGATTATAATAATATTTGATTCTCCGCATAAGATTCAAGCCGGGTTTACCCCTTGGCCGTAGCTGATTCCTTACCTTTGCGCCACTTTACAGGGGAAGTTCAAAGATAATTGATCCGCCTGCAAAGCTTGGATAAAATTGACGCATGACTATGACCAGCAGTGAGATACGCCAACAGTTTCTGGATTTTTTTGCTTCTAAAGCACACCAGATCGTTCCATCAGCACCCATCGTGGTAAAGAACGACCCTACCCTGCTTTTTACCAACGCAGGGATGAACCAGTTCAAAGACTATTTCTTGGGTAATAAAGAACCCCAGAGCCGTCGTATTGCCGATACCCAAAAATGTTTGCGGGTAAGCGGTAAGCACAACGACTTAGAAGAGGTGGGTGTAGATACCTATCACCACACCATGTTTGAAATGCTGGGTAACTGGAGCTTTGGTGATTATTTCAAAACAGAAGCCATTGCCTGGAGCTGGGAACTGCTAACTGAAGTGTATAAGCTGGAGAAAGATCGCCTCTATGTAACCATTTTTGAAGGTGATGAGAAAGAAGGTCTGCCTCGCGATACTGAAGCATACAATGAATGGAAAAAAGTGATTGCAGAAGACCGCATTCTCTTAGGCAAGAAGAAAGATAATTTCTGGGAAATGGGCGATACCGGCCCATGCGGACCTTGTACCGAGATACATGTCGACTGTCGCTCTAATGAAGAACGCGCTGCTGTAGATGGCAAAACACTGGTGAACAATGACCATCCACAGGTTATTGAAATCTGGAACAATGTTTTCATCCAGTTCAATAGATTGAAAGATGGTAGCTTGGAACCATTACCTGCAAAGCACGTAGATACAGGTATGGGTTTTGAGCGTTTGGCACGTGTGATTCAAGGCAAGCAAAGCAATTACGATACAGATGTATTCAGTGGCACTATTCACGAAACAGAAAAAATCAGCGGACTCAAATACGAGAATAGTGATAGCAAAAGAGATATAGCATTCCGAGTAATTGCCGATCATATCCGCGCGATAGCGTTTACCATTGCTGACGGACAGTTACCTTCAAATACCGGTGCAGGTTATGTGATCAGAAGAATTCTGCGCAGAGCCGTACGTTACTATTTCTCTTACTTAGATTATAAGCAGCCCTTGCTTCATCAACTCATGCCATTATTGGCTGAGCAATTTGCGCAGGTATTCCCAGAACTGGGACAGCAGTTGGACTTTGTCAGCAAAGTGGTGAAGGAAGAAGAAGAAGCTTTCTTGCGCACACTGGATAAGGGATTGAAAAGAATTCAGGACATCATTACAAACAGCAAGGATCTCATTAACGGTAGAGAAGCATTTGAATTATTTGATACTTATGGCTTCCCTATCGACTTAACCAGATTGATTGCTACTGAAAATAATTTACAGGTTGATGAAGCTGGTTTCGAAAAAGAAATGCAGCAGCAGAAAGACCGTTCACGTGCAGCCACAGCTATTGATACTGATGATTGGGTAATAGTGAATGAGACCGCAGGTAAAGGCTTTGTAGGCTATGAAGATATTCTGGTGCACACCCATGTGCAGCGTTACAGAAAAGTAACTGCCAAGGGCAAACAACAATTCCAATTGGTATTGGCTACAACGCCCTTCTATCCGGAAGGTGGTGGTCAGCAAGGTGATACAGGTATCCTACATTTTGGTAGCGAGCAGATTGCTGTTACTGATACACGCAAAGAAAATGATCTGATCATTCATTTCGTGAATCAGCTACCTACTGCTATTGACGCACCGGTAAAAGCACAGGTAAATACCGAGCAGCGCCTCAACACCATGTATAACCATACTGCTACACACTTGATGCATGCTGCATTAAGACAAGTATTGGGTAAGCATGTGGCGCAGAAAGGTTCCTTGGTGAATGATGCCTATCTGCGTTTCGACTTCTCTCACTTCGCAAAGATGACTGATGAGGAAATCCGCGAAGTAGAAATCATCGTTAACAACAAGATTCGTGAGAATATTCCGGTAGTCATCAAACAAATGCCGAAAGAAGAAGCCATCAATATGGGTGCAATGGCTTTGTTTGGTGAGAAATATGCAGATACCGTTCGCGTAGTCATCATCGATCCTAACTACTCTATTGAATTGTGTGGTGGTACGCACGTTGGCCATACAGGCATGATTGGTTTGTTTACCATTCAATCTGAAGCTGCTGTAGCTGCAGGTGTAAGACGTATTGAAGCATTAACCGGACCAGCTGCATTTAATTTCCTGCTCACGCAGTTTACGCATGTGAAAGAAATTGCTTCCCTGCTGAAAGCAAAAGAGCCATTGAAAGCTGTAGAAAAATTAATCCAAGAAAAATCGGCTCTTGAGAAGAAAGTAGAGAAGCTTGAAGCCATGCAACTGCAAGCCATGCAGAAAGAATTGTTGGCCAATATGCAAAACATCAATGGCAAACAGTTTCTAGGAGCACAAGTAGAAGTAAGTAGTGCTGACGCATTGAAGAAACTGGCTTACGATCTCAGACTGCAAGCAGATGTTGTGGTATTGGTTGCCAATATTTCGGAGAAAGCTTCTGTTGCCATCAGTGTATCTGATGCAGCCAGCGCTTCCGTTGATGCAGGTAAACTCATCAAAGAAAAAGTGGCACCGCTGATTAAAGGCGGCGGGGGCGGACAAAAAACCCTCGCTACTGCTGGTGGACAAGACAGTTCGCAGCTAGTGGACGTCATCAAAGCCATTCAGGAAACGCTCTAACATAATCACCCCGATTTATTCGGGGATTTTTATTGCCCTTAACCATATTTAACATTTCCGAAGTCTTTCGTATTTGGACAAGTCCCTACATTTGATCTACTAAACTCTTCGTACAAAAAATCAGTCGTATGAAACAATACTTATTCCCCGCCCTATTACTGGCCAGCTTAGCTACAAGCGCGCAGGAGGTAAAAGAAGAAAAGATCAAAGAAAAGCCTACCGTAAAAAAAGAGAAAGTAGTGGTAGAAGTGGATGGTGATAAAGTAACCATCAATGGTAAACCAGCTGATGAGTGGGACGGTAAGGAACTGCGCATCATGAAAGACCGCATGCCCAGAATACGTATGGGCTTCCCGCTTGATGGCAACATGCTAGATGATAAAGTCAATAAAGCTGTATTAGGTGTGATGAGTGAAAAAGCCGAGAAAGGTGCACGCATTGTGGAAGTAAGTAAGGAAAGTGCTGCAGAGAAAGCAGGCCTGAAAAATGGCGATATCATTACAAAAGTGGGTGATAAAACCATTGCAGATAGCGATGCACTCTATGAAGCCATTGGTAAATACAATCCGGGCGATAAAGTGAGCATCACTTATTTGCGTGATGGCAAAGAACTCAATACGAATGCTGTTTTGGGCAAGCGCAGTCCAGTAATGGAAAGAAGGTTCAACTTCAATGGCAAGGAATTAGATCTCGAAGAGATGATGGAGAATTTCCGTATGCCAGAAGGCATGCGCGATCCTCGTGTAATTCTCGAAGGAAGACCCAGCCGCCCTAAAGCCGGTATTCAGATCGAAGACCTAGAAAGTGGTAAAGGGGTGAAAGTATTAGATGTGCAGGCAGCTTCTCCTGCCGCTGCTGCGGGATTGAAGAAAGACGATATCATCACCAAAGCAGGCGATAAAGAAATCAACTCAGTAGATGATATGCGTGAAATACTGCTTAAGAGTAAGGAAGGCGATAGCATAAAACTGAGCCTGCAACGTGATGGCAAAAGCCAGACAGCCGAAATTCGCTTCCCCAAAAAACTGAAGAAAGCTACATTATAAGTCTATCATTCTCATGACCACAAACCCCTGCAATCTTGCGGGGGTTTTGTTTTGCCGGACTAAAATCACCCAAGGTTTGGCCGTTTCGCAATACTTTTGAAAACATGCCCGAAACGAATCAGCAATATGAGGCCGTCATAGGCCTTGAAGTACACGCACAGTTAAGTACGCGGACAAAACTATTTTGTGGTGATACTACCTTGTTTGGTCAAGAACCCAATACGCAAGTCAGTGCCATTAGCTTAGGGCATCCAGGCACTTTACCGAAAACAAATGAAGCAGCAGTGCGCTATGCCATCATGATGGGATTGGCTTGTGGTTGTGCCATCACCAAAGACAATTACTTCGCCAGAAAAAACTACTTCTATCCCGATCTACCCAAAGGCTATCAGATATCACAGCACACCACTCCTATTTGCACGGGTGGTACAGTACAGATTACGACAAGTCAGGGCACGAGAGCTATTCAATTAAACCGCATTCACATAGAAGAAGATGCCGGCAAAAGCATCCACGATATTGATCCAGATAATACCTTGATTGATTTGAACAGAGCCGGCACACCGCTGATTGAAATTGTGACAGAACCCGACTTGCATACAAGTGAAGAAGCTTATGAATATGTAACTGCTATTCGCAAGTTGGTTAGATGGCTCAACATCTGTGATGGCAATATGGAAGAAGGCAGCTTACGCTGTGATGCGAATATTTCTGTGAGACCAGTAGGCAGTAAAACTCTTGGCACCAAGGTTGAGGTAAAAAACCTGAACTCCATTCGCAACCTGAAGAAAGCAATTGATGTAGAGATAGCACGACTAATCAAACTGGTAGATGCAGGTGAACCTGTGATTCAGCAAACAAGAAGTTTTGATGCAGATACGGATACAACATTCGCCATACGTGATAAGGAAGATGCAAATGATTACCGCTATTTCCCAGATCCTGATTTGGCACCTTTTCAAGTGACAGATGCCTTACTGCATGATATCAAGGCAGCCATGCCTGTATTGCCTAATGCATTGTTGCAGCAATTACAAACCAACTACGGACTGAGTGCCTATGATGCAGCACAAGTAAGCGAGGAGAAAACAGATGCCGATTATTATCTTGCTGTTGCTGCACATACAAAAGCGTATAAAGCCATTGCGAACTGGATGATGGGACCGTTAAAACAGTTACCCGCTCCTCAAGCACTTTCGCCGAAAAGATTGGCACTATTAATTGACTTGGTAGAATCTGGCGCAGTAAACTTTTCCATTGCTGCACAAAAGTTATTGCCATTAATGCTGGAACATAGTACGCATCCAGCTGAACTGGCTAAGCAACATCAATTGATTCAGGTGCAGGATAACCAGCAATTAGATCAATGGGTGAAGGAGGTTTTAGCTAAAATGCCGGATAAAGTAACCGAATACAAAAAAGGTAAGAAAGGATTGATTGGTTTATTTGTTGGTGAAGTGAAGAAGATGAGCAAAGGACAAGCAGATCCAAAAATTGTCACCCAACTCTTGGAAGAAAAACTATCTCAATAAATACAAACAAGGATACATGAAAAAAACAATGCTGATTGCAGCTGCATTTTTAGCAATTGCCGGCTGTAAGCAAAGAGAACATGGTTCATTCGTCGTGCAAGGAAAAGTGAGTCATGCACCAGCTGCTGCAAAAGTGATCTTGCAGGAAATTCCTTATGGTGGAGAAAATCCACTCAATATTGATTCTACTACTCTGAAGAAAGATGGCAGCTTTATTGTACGCGGTATGGCGCTGGAAGAAAAAATCTATCGTGTCATCATCGGTAATAGTTCCTTCTTTGTGGTGAATGATGAAAACGATATCCGCATCACATTGGATATGGATCAGTTCAGACAATACAAAGTAGAAGGCTCTCCCGCGTCTGCTGAAATGCATGATCTGTTGGATAACTACTCTAGAAAAGATTCTGCACTCTATGTAACCTTCATGCAATTAGATTCACTGCAGAAAAACAAAGCCACTGACAGTGTGCTGAATATTGTTCGCCAGCAGCGTGATCAGCAGATTACAGACATGAACACCTATGTAAAAAACTTCATCAATCAATCGAAAAGCCCGGCAAACCGCTTTTTTGCTATTGGTAATTTTGCCTTACGCAGTATGCCAATGAATGAATCAAAAGCATTGGCTGAATCATCTGCCGACAAATTCAAAGAGCATAGTGGTTTGGCAAAACTGAAAAGCTTATTTGCGGTGCAAGCAGCGCAGCAACCACCAGCCCATCCTTTGCTCAACAAACAAGCGCCTGAAATCAGCATGCCAGATATCACCGGCAATACATTCAACCTGAGCAGTCTTCGTGGCAAATATGTATTGGTAGATTTCTGGGCGAGCTGGTGTAAGCCATGCAGGGAAGAGAATCCGAATGTTGTTGCAGCCTACAACCAATTCAAGGATAAGAATTTCACCATTCTCGGCGTATCATTAGATAACGATAAGAATGCTTGGGTAAAAGCTATTCAAAAAGATGGCCTTACCTGGACACATATTAGTGATCTGAAAATGTGGGAAACCAGCGTAGTCAATACGTATCAGTTCAATGGAATACCGTTCAATGTGCTGATTGATCCACAAGGAAAAGTGGTTGCAACCAATTTAAGAGGCCCAGCTTTGGAACAGCAGTTAAGTCAAATTCTGAAGTAAGCACAAATTAATATTCAGGTATTTCGAGAATAAAAAAAGAGAAGCTATATGCCTCTCTTTTTTTATTTGGATATGATTAAATTAACGCTGATCAATCACAATTCCAATTGTACGAAGATTCACCGAAGGCAATATGGTACCAGTAGAGTCAAGCTGAATACCGATATATCTTGCTGAACCTGCAGTAGCAACACCTGGCAACAAAGGAATTCTGAGTGTACCGAATGATGAGTTAGCAGGAATAGTTACTCTTCCAGACAAAGCCGTGAAATGCGTACCAGCAACAGCGTCGGATACTGTCAGTGTAGCACCAGCTGCTGCTGGAGACTGAGCGGGGAATACAGCATTTGGATTAGTACAAGTAGCTGCAGTAGT